>Ga0116227_10007972_pt1 | contig 20301 bp, 10 predicted proteins | sample S1TSphgellanicum_FD_89693 | JGI IMG/M metagenome (GOLD analysis project Ga0116227, IMG submission 89693) | Host-associated microbial communities from peat moss isolated from Minnesota, USA - S1T2_Fb - Sphagnum magellanicum MG | ecosystem: Host-associated > Plants > Peat moss > Unclassified...
CTGATCCGGGGATATTATCCCTTCCCCCGCGCCCCCCCCCCCTCTCTTCCCGCGGTTGTTGTTTGTTTCTGACTGGCGATTAGCGGTGACGTGAGTTGAAGTATGTGGAGTGAGATGCACTGAATGACTGGTAATAACCGGTTGCACCAATCATGTGCTTGCCCGCCTAGATTTCAAGCTGTACGCCATAAGATTTTCAGAAATTAGGGTTTGGAGGGTTTTTTTTTGGCCGGTTGCACGGAAGGGCAGAAAAAGAAATTAAAGACGCTCTTTTACAGCTAACGTCCAAATACGTCCTTTTTCCTTAACTTTTGGGGACTTGCAACTGATTTTCTTTTTTCGATTTATTTATTTTTGGTTCCGGGCAGGGAGTGTGGGGTGGGGATGGGGAGGGATTATTTGTGCTCTCTTTTTCTTTTTGGCGATGGCTTTTTTCTTCTGGTTAAATTTAGCCAGTTGGCTTTTTTTCAAAATGTGTTTGTTTTCCCTAGTCATCACTTTAAAAAAATTTGGGGCGGAGGGGGGGGGGAAGATAAATCCAAATTTCTCTATCTGGTTCTAACATGTACCTAGCGAAAAATGTGAAAGATTCTTTACAAATTTTACTTTGGTAGCCATCTATAGCCAAATTCGATTATATTTTCTTGTACATGATCACTAATATGGCTACATCACAAAATTGAAAAATAAAACCCTGAAGAGACTACAAACCAATGTAATTTTCATTTGGTCCCACATTTTGAGAAATGATCATCATAGTGCAAAGTGTGAATTCTTTGTTTTTTGAGAACTTCATGGAATATTTCCAATTGCGATTGTTGCCAGTTTGAACTTGCCATAAGGGGGAGAGCAATTAATTACTAGTTCAGCACACGTATTCGATTCTTCTTGGAGGTGGGGAGAAATTCAAAAAACTTCATGTTATCTTGATCACTCTCGTTAGAAAAGAGAAATAAATAAATAACTAAATAAATAAATAAATCATCTTGTTAGATTTTAGTGAATTAAGTAGGGTTTTACTAACATTGGCTCTTGAGATTCTAATTGAAGGAGGAGGATTACTAGTTGGTTTCAACATGGGAAGGAAATCATTAGAATGGCCATAACCAAAACACATTTTGCTCCAACCTTCTATACTAGGGTTTAGGGTTACTACAATTGTGTAATTATTGTAATAACCTAATATATGTAAAAGCTTGAAAATTCAATTCGTCTAGGCTATTGGGAACACGAAAGGGAACACATTTTTTTCTCTTTCTCTTTTTGGGTGGGGGCAACTAGACAATACCAAATTCCTTAAATGCACCCTATTCAATGTACCAAACGTATGACCTAGTTAGTACTGCTTGAATCAGCTTGTGTGTAATGTAGTGTTAAGTGAACTTGCATAACTTGATTATTAACTACCTACTTATGTACTTACCTCTTATAAATTGTTCAAAGTGACCATAGTACCCATAAATGACCTCCATTTCTCAATTTTTAAGGATAAAGTACACTCAAGTTGGTGTAACTCAGATCTATGGTAGATTCACATTTTGTGTTTGGTAAATTTTATGTGATTGTGGGTCATATAAATTGTGCTTAAATGAGTACATTTGCATCCATCACAAACCATTTGAGTAATTGGTATTTTTCTTTGCTTATGATGCAATCCAAATTGCATTACAAATTGGACGGATACCCTTACCCAATGATAGTCTTATTGTCCCAATTACATAGTGATCTTTTGTTGTTTTTATTGCCCTTGCCTACTACCAAGGCAAGGAAATTATGTTTAGATTCATTATAGAATATAGTAGCTTAAGGGATTTTGGCCCCTAGGTAATAATAATAGTCTGTTTTGTGGCCTGAGGGCAAAATTTGCTGGTTATGTTTCAGCAAGCATTTGGTCCTATACCGTAAGACATGATCAAATTGCAAAAGAGTGGCAAATTGTCAAGTCCATATGCCCTCCTTTACTTTTTAAGAGAAAACCGCATTTCTAATGAGCATCTACTGAGTTGGAAAAAACATTTTAATAGCTCATAATTCTTTTTAAATCACACAAATTGTGTGTTGCATCTCGGAATGGCCTTTGGGTTTCAACATTCAAAATGTTTCATTGAAAATAACTTCAAATGAAAAAGAGATGAAAATAGGAGCCATGCGAATGATATTAGTCTAAATTTTTGTGTGTGTGTTCCAATAATTGAAACTCACACACATGAACCACAAAAATAAAAAACTCATATGTATGTATAAATGAGAGGCTTCACATGATGTAAAATGACATGGATTTATCTTTTGGAAATTGATGAAACCTGTTTGATTGAGGTTAAATAACACCAAAGAAAGCTGGATCTCAAATAGGTTGCCAAACTCAAAATTAGCGGGTTTGGGTTCTAAGTGGGTTCCCAGTTCAATTCTCAATCCAATTCCAGTTAATTGAAAGGAAATAGTATGATTCCTAACATACCCTTTCCTCAAAAGCTTTTAAACAAAAACCCACCACCAGAAAAAAAAAAACAACAACACAAAAACACACACATCAAGCCAACATGATAGCCCAAATGACAAGGCCCTTTATAAACAAATTTGAAATTGAAACTTTGAATCATTTACTAACTAATCATAAAGAATGTGGAAATGTACACAAACCTAAAATGGCAAAGGTAATGTTTCACTTGAAATTCTCCAAATATAACAATGAAAAAATGAAAAAAAACTTCGAAACAAATATATCCCAATTTTACTAAAAACAAGAATATTACTTTTGAAGGATGTGATATCAATAAATCATTCCTTGCAATTAATAATGTTGGTTGTTAGGAGATAGATTTGTTTCATATTAACACTTACAAAATTTGAGTGAAATTAGACATCATTCTAATAAGAGCATTTTCTTTGCATTGCATCACAATAGTTTGGACTTTTATTTTTGTAAATATCAATTTCTACCTAGGTCAATTATAGAATGAAAACATGCCTTTAAAATTTTGATCATCAAAGGTAGTCAACCTCCAAAAAATGTTTTTCAAAAGCCACCGAAAAATGCAAATCAAGTGAAATATTGTTCTTGCAATGCCCAAGATCAAGTCTTTTTGCCATGTTAGGTGGAGTGGTTTAGGGTGAACACATCGAAGAGATCACTTTTGCATAAGTTAACTTGAATGGGATTTTCATCATTCAATTTCAAAGTGAGAAATATTGATAACTACCTTGACAAAAGTGATAAATATGGAGGGGGTGGGGGGGATGAGAGAACATTTAAATAAAAAAAGTTGGTGTACTTTTTTTCCAAACCTAGGATCCAACCCTTCCGATCAATAGGTTGAGCCAAGGCATTCATGACACGACCCAAATAAGCATCACTTACAGATATATGAAAATATTTAAATGAACATGGATGGATTTGATTGCCATACTTGCGACTAGTTCTACAATAATTAAATGCCAAAATCACAAGCCGGAAAAAAAAAAATCAAAATCAAAATCCCATTGTGTTGGATTTCAAGAAAATCAAATCTTACATTTATTACACACGTTAAACAATATTAACCAATGGGCTACCACATTGATCTTTGAGAAATATGGAGAGACTTAACATACTTTTATCGAAATTTCAAAATATTCAAAGTGGGTATCAAACCACATTTTTTCAATTTCTTTTTACAAGTATTACCAATTATCAATTGAACATACTTTAGTCACCTTTTAGAAGGCACAAGCACAATTATGCGCTTCTAAAACATTTAGGTCTAATATGTTTGATAGCCTTTCATATAAGCATTAAATTGGCAAAGTTTTCCTTGAACTATTCCCATTATGAGCTTGAACAATACAAACATACCTATTACCTATTATGGCAACAAATGGGAAAAAGCGAAAAATTAAAAATTCTAACAAATACACAAGTGGAGCATATTTATGGATGTGTTTGACTCAAGCTTTAATGTGTTTTTTTATACATTTAATGCATTTGGCACCTTTATTCCAATACATTATTATGTTATCATGGATATATATGGAAAGTTGATACCATAAAATGGAGTGATTCCAACACTTTGGAGTTACAACTTGTGCTTCTAGCATTAGCACCATGCATAATGTGTTTCCATTACAAATTAGTAGATGTTCTACCAATTTCAAGAGCATTGGAAACATAAAGTTTGAATGTCTTGGTTTTGAAATTGACAAATAAAACAAAGATTTACATATTAAAAAAATTAGAAATTGCACGAGCTAATCAATTCAAAGCTTAAGTGAGTCAATATTGTGTATCAAATAATAGTTAGATAAGTATTTGAATTCTACTTGTTCTTTATTTATTTTCAAACTAATACAACATCCATGGTCAAGCTTCAATAATGTTAAACCTTTAAATTTTTGTTTAACATGTATGATCCATGATCACCTTTAATAATTATGCATATGTGGTTTAACCATTATGTGAAAAATGGGAAAATTACTTAGAAACACATGCAATATAACTTGAATTATTTCACATCTTCACGTGCAATGATTTTGTTTTCAACAATCCTATGAATTGTATTTCCTTTCATTAAATGTTAATTTTAGTAGAATATTTATTAATCCAAACTCCAATTATGATTTTATGGATTGATGCTAAATTTGCCAATTACAAACTACATGTAAATGGTGTGTCTACTATGGACATAAAATCTAAAACATTCACACAAGCTTGTTTAAACTAGCATTGGGTAGTTTTCATTATTTCTTAAGAATCAATGGGTTTGATACCTTCAAATAAAAAATGATAATAAAAACAACTATTTGAAGATTTTTAAAAAATTTAAATACCCAAAAAGGGGACCAATTAGTTCTAAGTTTCTTAAAGCATTTTTTTCCATGCGATTTTCAATTTTAAAAATAATAATCAAGCATTTATAACCAATTATTTAAGCAAAATGAAAAAGTTATGAATTCAAACATTGCAAAAGTCATGACTTGGCCATTATGGATTTTCACTTAGGAGTTTTGGAAAAAAAAATGGTCATTTCAATGTTGCCTCCATGGATAGATATAGAATAAACTATACAAAGAAAATGATGACTTTTTTCAAATACGAATTGTCAACAATTTTGTTCGTTCAAATGAGTCCATGCTACATTTGTACACCATTTTGGTTTTAAATGCACTAACTAGCTTATTTATTTGGTTTGTGCAATTGATATAACCATGAATTTAATTTGAGAAATTCATCTTAATTTGATCCCAAAAATCCCAAATGGCCCTCTTTTTCGAATGTGTGGAGTTAAAAATGCACATGAGTTTTACAAATCTTCCATAACACATTATATGAAAAAATTTACCTTAATACTTTGTGACATTAATTCATGACCCATCCATGCACCTTTTAATTCCCACCACAATAACGAAAATTAAAAAGCTTTTGTAGTTTGACATGACCATGAATTCAACTTGTAGAACTTTTTTTAACAATCTTATGTTGGACCTCAAACCACATGATTTTATTGTGTGGAGGTAGCAAGTGTGCCTACAACTTTCAAATTAAGATTCCTTCCCAAGGGCTTGATAGGAATTATTATGAGTAAAATCACACTATAATTGAATCATTTTAGGCAAAATGATTATTGTGGGTGTGTATCAATTTAACAATGTGCAACAAGCTTGAATTTTGGTCATGACCTATGGCAATCTTAAACAAAAAGTTTGGGAATGTGCATGACAATTCTTTAAAACTTAGATTTTATTTTGAGTCAAAATGAATCTTGATTAAATGATTAAATATAGAAGATATCATTCAATGTACACATGATATAACATACATTTTGGATCTCAAATTTTGACAATGACAAGACCTCATGTTTGTGGTTCAAAAACATTAAATTATTATTTTTAAATGTGAAAACACATTATGCCTAAGTCAAGAATGTTTTTTTCTTTCATTTTTCATTTTTATTCATTGAAATTATTCAAAATAAAGGTTTTATAATGATTTGCAAATTTTTTGAAAAATGTGCACCTAATAAACACTATGTTAAAAGTAAACACATTTTCCCCAATTTTGTTGAATTTCCTTTCAACTTATATCATTATCATTCTTCACCTATAATTTCATGCCAAAATATCATTTATAACATCACTTTTGAAATATCATTATAATTTTTACATATTATGTGACATTTGCAATACATTATACCAAAACATGGTTTTAAGAACTAAATATATGATTACATTTATAGTCATACGAGCCAAATGTGACTACATGATTATGCAAAACATTCACATTGTAAATGTCACGAATCATATCCATGTCCCCAATTACAAATGCCATTGTGATTACTATCTCCATGATTGCAATCATTTTTTACTATAATCATTAAAAAATCCAACAATCTAGATTTAATTTTAAAATCTAACATATGAATTCTTGATTATTTATTTGCTGCCATGTGCCAAACATAGACCTAGGATTCAAATCGTGCCACCACACAACAACTTAACCATGGATATTGAAATTTTTATTATTCAACCACATGCTAGCATGTGGCAACCTAAGCATAAGCATTAAAGATTTTTTTTGAACCATTTATTTGCTACCATGTGGCAACTTAAGCATAGAAATACTAACTTAAGAGCTTTAAGCTAAGGAATCTACCTTAAAGTGCCTAGCCTAAAAAACCTAAACTAAAACCAACAAACCTAGGCTAGGATAGTAGATAGGCCTAATTAAGCCTAGCAAGGAACCCTAAGCCCCTTCACTAGATTGCAAGGAGGTAAAGGGTTCAATTCCCTCAACCATTGAACCATAACTTTTTTATGTAATAGGATGTTACCCACAAAATTGTAAACATTAATTAACCACACCTATGTAACTTAATAAACCTAGATGTAACCTAACTTAACCTAGGTTCACCTAAGCCAACCCAAGTTAGTCTAGCCTTAACCTAAGCTAACCAAAGCCATCCTAGACTAACATAGGCTTCCCAAGGTTAGCTTAGGTTAACCTAGCCTAACCTAGGCTAAACTTAGGTTAATTTAAGCTTCCATAGGTTGACACAAAGTAACTTAAAGTAACCCTAGGTTAACATAGGCTAATATGAACCTTCTTAGATTCACTTAAACTACACTAAGCATTTTTAGTTAACATAGGCCGAACATAAGTTAACCAAGGTTAGCCTAAGTCTAACCTAGGTGGATATAGGTTAACCTAATATAACTTAAACTTCCCTAAGCTAATCAAAGCTAACCTAGGTTAAATTTAAATTAACAAATGATAAACATAGGTTCATTTAGGCTCATGTCAACCTAACTAGGTTAACATGGGTTAACCTACTCAAACCTAATTAAGTTAACTTATGCTTCTTTTTGGATTATCTAGGTTAACCTAGGCCTACTCATGTTTAAGCTGGCTTAGATTATGACATGTGTCATGTCTTTTAATATGACTATTAGTCATGTAGTCATGATTATCGTAATATATTGGTATTTATGATTATAGTCATATAAATGCCAATGACTAGTGTCCACATATGACGGCATGATTGAATTTGGACACTCGTCACAAACTACCCTAATCATGAAAAACCATGTTTTGGTATAATGCTAGTTTGTTATCACCAAATGTAAAATATTCATCATCTATTGAATCTTTTTAATAATTGATTAGCATGCCAAGTTTGAAGCTTTTCAAAACTACTTAAAATTCACAATATTGTATTCATCATGTTTGATGTATAAATCTATAAATAAAAAATCAACGTGCAAGAAAAAACATATTGTGACTACAATGATTTGAAACTCCAATGTCCTTTCACTTTTACCCATGAACTTTTAGGGAATAAAGTGTATTAGGTTAGTAATTTGCATAAGAAATTGGTTCATATAATAGATAATAAGCCTACCATAGTTTCTAATGCAACAAGATTTTGCCAATGGAAGTGGTTTCCATTAAATTCAATCATGCCAAGTGATGTACATAGGTTATTAATTTGCATAAGAAATCAGACTATAGTAGACAATAAACCTACTATAGTTTTCGATGTAATAAGACTTCGCCAATGGAGGTAGTTTTTATTAAGTTCAATTATGCCAAAACATTACAGTAATTAATGGTTGCTAATACTAAAAGCAACAAATTAAAAAACAACTGGACAACAAACTCTGACCGCATTGGGGATATGTAGTAGTTAGATAACTATATTATGAACTTATAGCAACAAACAACTTTGAAAACAAAACTACTAAGACTTAATAAAAACTTTATGTATGTGGTTATAGTAGTACTAGGGATGTGATTACATCAATGATTTATTAGCCATTCTATCACTACTAGAATATGTGTGGACAAAACAATCATAACCAACCACCCAATTTGACTTTGGGTGGTCTTCACATAACACAAACCACTCATGATTTTGTTGAGTGAGCAAATCCCATTAGAAACTCACCAAAATGGTCATGCAATGGGTGGCCATGGTGGTTTAGGAATTTTTTGCTGGAAATGCTTCGAACATGGTTGAAAATTTTCCATTCCACTTTTCAAACCACTTGGATGGTTTTTCCTACTAGTGATTCTAGACGTTGTGCACAAGGTTAACCACCTTACAAGGTAGGTAAGTAAATAGGTAGCCACCATGTAAGTTACATGTCGCATGGTTTAGCCTAGGTGGCCACTGTCTGAATGCCACATGTTTATAATTAAGTTTGACATAGCCATTGGGTAACATATAAATGAATACTAAGTAACTATAAGTAGAAATCTACCTAGCTTAAAATAATCAATTTATACTTAAGTTAAGTATAATAGGATATGTATTAAAAGTATGTCTATTGTAATTAGGTTAGGTATATTGTAATTTATACATAGGTTAAGTATATCATATCCTATGTATCAAAACTAGGTACCAATATACAATTTTTATGTACCTACTTAAGTATATAATGATTTATATTTATGTTGAAATAGGGTAAACCTATTTAATTACACATAACTAGCCTAGGTATAGCCTAACTTATACGTATTTGGTCTATACATACTTAGGCTATATATATTTATTTTATATGTACATATATCCTTTACATATTTAACCTTACATATAAGTTACATTATTTTAATACCTTACCCTGCCCTTGCTTATACCCTACATAAATATCATTACGTCAAATCTTGACATTTATGGTAAGGACAAATATGATTAGTGACCATTTTCTAATCATACAATCATATATGCCATGTTTTTGTGCCTAATCATATTCTTGTGACCATGGATATGATTACATGACAAAAAGCTTTCATGGATAAAACTACATGATTAAAAAAATTCTTCATGAACACCATATAATTATTTAATAATATATAATTTGAAACATTAAAAAATTATGAATTGAAAGAGAAAATAACTAAAAAATAGACATACATATATACTTAGTAAGCATATTATAAGCTTGGATTTGATCAAACACATAATTAGTGCATAAATAAATAACTAATACCTTATAATTTGTAGAGAATTCCATTTGAGTTATTAATTATTTAATGTGAATTTCTAGATAGTGGCTAAAAACAAACTTAGGGAATTTTTTTGAATTCCTGAAAAAATACACAAAAAAATGGAAAACAAATTGCCAAAGTTTTTAACCATCAAATTAAATAAAACATTGATGTTTAGAATTAATTTAAACATTCAAGTTGGGACTTTTGCTCAAAGGTTTATTTAAGTGAATATATTTTTTGAATTTTTTGACATCAAATAATGAAATTTATTTTTATTAATGATATCCAAAAAAATTCAAAAAAAATCCAAATGCCCCAAAATGGCATTGTTTTTCATGTTTCCATGTGATGGGTAGCAAAGAATGTAAATTTTGATTTTTATTCATTTATCAAAATATTTGGTCATACAACTTGGAATTTTTAAATAATTTATATTAAATCACATTTAATGAACTAAAAAACAATTAAAAATAAGATTAAAATTTACTACTCATAATAAATTTTGATTTAAAAAAATAAATTTAAAGGTATTTGTGCACAAATTAATAATTATGACATTTCAATCATTTTAATACCTTTTTATAAATTTTATAAATGTTTTAAATAGCATTATATGTTTCATATATAACATATTTTTATTTTATTTTTAAATATATAATTACAAATAAACATAACACAACATTTGTAAAAATTTTATTGATTCGTTATATTTTTAAAAGGTGGGGAAATATTATTCATATACCACAAAAACCATGTTGATTTAAAATATGTTTATTTACAATCATTTCATGAAAACAAAAACAAAATTTCAAGATATCATCATTATTCAAAAGTATGAAATAGTGAAAATTCAAATGCATTTTTAGTCAAATTACTTGATATTTTGGTTTTAATTTTTTTACAAATGTGTAGATCTTGGAAAACCCTTTATGAATAAAATTTATTTATTTTCATTTGGACAAATTATGCAAAAGACAATAATGGTAAAAGTTGGGTACTTTTGTATAGGACAAAGGATGATGTGAAACAATGTTGTGAATTTGTCCAATATCTTTTGTCAACAAGTTGAACTTTGTAAATTATATAAATAGATGAAAAAGTATTAGTATACACACGATACATGCATTAAATATATTCAAAGTGCAAACATTATTTGTGATGCACAAATAAAAAAGGTTTGTCACCCAAAAAAAAACAAAAGATCCTACTTACTTGCCTACCTATTCCTATCTACTTAGGTGGCCTATATCTAGGCCTAATCTAGTGGCTTAGCTTTATGTGCAACCTATGAAAGGACATAATGTAGGTGCTTAGGGTATGCTTAGGTTGCCTAAGCCTACTTTAGGCACTTAGACTTAAACCTAGTTGCCTAGGCTTTATATTTAGGTTCTTAAATGTATGTTTAAATGCCTAGGTTTAAACTTTAGGTACCTAATTTTAGGCCTAGTTTAGGTTTAATGTATTTCATTTAAGTTCTAGCCACGTGGCATAACCTAAGTGCATAATGTTTCAATGCCACATGGCCAAGCCTAAATGGCCAATGTCTAAATGTTTCATGGCATTTGATTAATCAGTCAAGGTTTGATTAATCACCCAAATGACCACCACATGAAACCACCATAGAACCACTAATTATACACCTACTACCCAAGCACCCAAAAAAACCCACAATTGTTGTTTTTTGAACCAAACCACCCAATGGCATATTTAGTGGTTTCTTTATCCCAATGGGGACCTACAACTACTTTAAATCACTAAGCCTATTAGAAACCCACTATAATGGTATTGCTACAAAATGAGTGGTTTGCATAGTCGTCTAACCACATCTTTTCAAATAGTGTATGAACTAAAAACTTTGGAGAAGGGTTACTCTAACACATGAGTGAAAGCATGGTAAAGTAGACCAAGAAAATATTTGTTCTTGATACCGTCATGTTAATTTCATTATGAAACCACATGCACTCTATTGAATTAAATCCGATACCAAGTTTTATGAATTTTAATACAATAAGATATGTAATAAGTGGGTTTTATAATAGCTAGTAAAATAGTGTTAAATTTTTTTTAATGTTATAAATTTGGTAAAATATGGCCTTTAATATGAAAAAATATTTTTTTATAAATACACATTAGTGGACCATCAACTTGAAAGTTAAAAAAATCCAATTAAATCCTTGTAATAGCTTGACAACTTTGGCATTAATTATATTATTTGTAGAAATGTTGAAATATTCACATTTTTTTTCAAATAACAAAGTTGTGTGAAAAATAAATAAATAATATGTATAAGAATATTTATGAAAATTATATTTTCAACATGGAATCTTCAAATTTTATAAATTATTCAATATAAATGTGTTGAAGTTGCCCTTATATTACAATATTTGAAACCAATCTAGACATTTAATATTTGCATCTACTTACCTTTTAAAAAGTATATGTAAATTCATACTATGGACATGAAACATAATATTATTACACAAAAATCAAATAACATGCTTATATTGACCATTGAAATAAATTATTATTATTATTTTATATTAATATTTATTTTAATATGGCTAGTTTCATTAAAAAAACAAGAATCATATGGTAACCTACAACTTTACCATATTTGCATCCACATATATAATCAAGAATGTACATTCCAATACCATATATCTTATTTCCACACACAAAACACCATTATATTATTCCTAGAATGTCCAAATGATTATAAGTTATTAGAATTCCACATCCTTTGAGTTTGTTACTCCAATATCTACTAACAGACCTTTTTATTGATTTTTCTTCACAATATAACACACACATTCTTACATTTTGAAACCATGCACACACAAAAAGTTATAATTTAAAGTAACATGTCTTAAATCTATACATTAATTATTTATCTCAAAACTCTTTAACACCTACACACTCAACTTGGCCCCTTAAGTAATTTGCGGTCACCACTTTGTGCCTCTTACAATATGGGCAATCACATGGACAATAACCACTAAAATTCCTCCTACAATCACCACTTCATGCGTCTTCCAATATGGGCAATCACATGAACAATAACACTAAAATTCCTCCTATATCAACTTTAGATGCCATTTCATTGGCTAAATTGCAACCACTAACTCATACTTTTATAATATTCATATTAATTAAAATATTGGAGGTAGCAAATACATCCTAAAACATTGCAGGTACTAACTTTCTAGACAATTCTACTTATTATTGTAATAAAGACCATAATATGTAGTAAAAATGAACCATGTATTTGGTAAATTTCCCTAACTAAAACATATCCCTTCTACTATCCTTGATTTTGTATTTCTTCAAGTTTCTTCTTTAACATGGCCTCTACTCTTCCTTGAACAAATTTTGGTAGAGGATTTTTGTCTTGTGAACCTAAAATGTAATTTAAAAAAAGGTAACAATAAGTGAAAACTTCAAGAAATGTATTTTAAAAACTCATAAACATTTTGAAATTTTGACAAAACAAAAAGAAAAGGCAAAATTCAAGAATTCTTTAGAAAAGGAACAAAAGTCTTTCATCCCTTTCAAAAAATGAGACAACCCACATAATGAAATCCAAAGAAGAAATAACTCACTTAACATATCAAGGAAACAAGTAGAATTATTTGACCATTCTCCATTCAATTAATTTCTTATTTCAAATTAGTGCTTTAAATAGCTAAAGGCCTGACTTCATCATGCAACACAGAAATCTATAAAATGGAAAAAAAAAAACAAACATCTAGAAAGAATCCATGAATAAACAACTATGTAAATGTTTTATTATTTTCTTAATAATCATTGTAGGGCCATGACACTTTGTGCCTCATGTTTCAACTTTTTCTTAAGTTGGTGTACATTGAAACATTAAAAAATGCAAAAACAAAGGAGGGGGAAGCACCATTGCAGGTAGTGTTGAACAAAAGGACAAGTAAGGGGGGAACATCAAAACAAGCAACAGCATGAGCAAAAGCACAAGCAAAAGAAGGGAAATCATCATTACAAGTAGCAACACAAGCATAATTGTGAACACATAAAGGGAGAACATAGAACACCACTGAGAACATCACACATTTTTTGGATTATTATTTTTAAAATAATAGGTAGGTAGGTAGGTAAATAGGTTAGGTAGGTTAAAAAAGACACTTAAGTAGGTAGGTGCTAACCTAGCTTAGCTTACCTAACCTAACTTAACTTAACCTAACTATTTTAATTTAACCTACCTACCCTAGCCTTCTAAGCACACACATAAACTATAAGTGTAAAGAATTGAACCCCAAACCTTCACAATGATAAACCAAGTGCCTATCAATGGACTACACCATCAAAGATGTTCAACTTTTATCAAATTTTTTATTTCACATCATTAAACAGAATGGCTAAACCTAAGTGATAACTAGTGGCTAAATTCAATGATTTAAAATAATTGCAAAGCCTAGTGGCTAAACCCAAGGACTTAAACTAATGGCTAAATCCAACAACTTAAAGTAATGGCTAAACCCAATGGCTAAATTCACTAACTTAAACTAATGGTTAATTAATGGCTAAACTCAACAACTTAAACTAATGGTTAATCCTAATGACTAAACTCACTAACTTAAACTAATGGCTAAATTTAGTGGTTAAACTCACTGACTTAAATTATTGGTTAATCCTAGTGGTTGAAGTCAGCCATTTAAATTAATGATTAATTTTAGTGGCTAAATTTAGTGACTTAAACTAATGGCTAAACCTAATGGCTAAATTCAGCGACTTAAATTAATGGTTAATCATAGTGGCTAAACTTAATGACTTAAACTCATGGCTCATTTTGGTGGCTAAATTCACCAACAAATTAATGGCTAAATTTAATGGCTAAATTAACTTACTTAAACTAATGGCTAATCCTAATGGTTAAATTCACTAACTTAAACTAATGGTTAAATTCATCGATTTAAATTAATGGTTAAACATAAACTAAACCTAATGGCTAAACCTAAGTTAAACTTAGTGAGTAACTTTAGTGGTTAAACATATTGGATAAACTTAAACTACACCTAGTGGCTAAATTTAAGCTATACATATTGTCTAAATTTCAACTTAGGCTAAACCTAGTGCCAAATTTAATAGTTAAGTTTAATGGCTAAATTTTTGGTAAACTTAATGGCTAAATCTTGTGGCTAAACATAATGGTTACACCTAATGGCTAAAATTATGTAGTTAAATGGGTGGATAGGGAAGTAAATAATATGTTGGTAGGTGGGTAGGTAAGTAGTTAGGTTGTAAGAAAGTGAAAAATATAGGTAGGTATGTAAGTAAGTAGGTGCGAAGCTATAGGTAAATAGGTAAATAAAAGGTGGGTGGGTGGGTGGGTAATAAGTAGCAAAGTAGTTATCTAAGTAAATAGGTGGATAAATAAATAGGAAGTAGATTTATAAAGTAGTAGACCATGTCATATTTGACTAAAAATCATTGGCCATTAAATGTTCAATTTGATTAAAGATCATTGGTCATTTTGACTAAGGTTGCACAACTTGATTATGAATATTTAATCAAATGAACCATTATAATCAAGTTGATTGGTCAACAAATACATGTGTCATTTAGACCCTTAGCCTTTAGTCAAAATGACAAGTTAATCAATTTGAACTTCTTAAAAAACCATGAATTGTAATAGTGTTTTTTTAATCAAAACCAAATGAACTAACCAGTTTAAAATCCAACCATTAGCCCTAATCAAAGTCCAATAACTTACATTCTACCTACTAAACTTCTCATAATTTCAATTTCAAAAGTCCTTAGCTTTTGTAATTTCAATCATTTTTCATAACAATAAATTGATTAATGTACATATTCAAATTTATAAGCTAAAAATGAATTAGTATTAACAAATGTTTTGAACACATACAATAAAATGTAAGTATTATAATCACACCATTGGGTCCAAACAACATATAATGAGCCAATACATACTTTGCATTTAGGAATATTATCCTTTTGGGGGGTTTTTTTTCCAACAAACATGTTTTTCTAAAGAGGAATTTTCAAATGAAATATTTCGAAACTTTTTATATATTGTATTTATAGTTGCCCCAATACGTCAAAATTTTTTACAATCAAATTTTGAGAAATATAATTTTTTGAAAATGCACAAATTTTGCCAGATTTTTTAATTTCGTCTTGAAATTTTTTCATAATTTCAAATCATACCAAAACATGTCAACAATTTCAAGTTTATTTTTTTATATTATAAGCTACAAATTTTTTTTAAACAACATATACATTGCGTCACATTTACATGTCAAAAATGATTCATGAACTTTTTTTGAACATTAATTTTTTATAAACACAAAATTGGAAAAATATGAAAATTTGAGTGCTTTTTAGATGTGTTTAATAGAACCCTATTACTATTTAAAAATTTTGAGGATGAAATAAATTATATTATGAAAATTAAAGGGCCCTTTATGAAAGTAGTGTCATTGAATGAATTTGTTAAACATCTTTTTATTCAAATCAAACTTTAATATTGGAATTTTTTTTGATTCATTTTAGATTTTTCAATATCCATATTATTCAATAAAAACAACTTTCTATGATTCACATGCCATTTAAGTGGACCACATAGACAAATGTAACAAGAATTGTAGAAAAGTTGATGTTTGACATCAATTTTGGTTCGTTTGAATTCATCTACACCCCACTCAAAACAATACCATGGTGATTCCAAATATAGTCCACTCTAATTTGCATTAATCCAACTATTTAATCAAATGTAAAATTGTTCCCAAATCATCCCTTTGGTGGTTGATAAACAAATTTTGCAAATTTCATCTAAACTTTCGAACATTCATAACTTTTGAAAAACAACATTTGCTTGGGGAAAAAACCCAATACATTTATAATTTGTATTGATTTATTTTTATGATCATCTAAACATCATTTTGTTCAAACATGATTTGACTATTTGAATTTCACTTTAAATAATCAGGACTCTTCATGAATCCCAACAATGTGGAAACATGGTAAAGTAAACCGATATTTTTAAATTGTGTATTATGCACATGAGAACAACAAAGCAACATCAAAATGGATATAAGTACGATATCCATCCCCTTTGTTAAAGTTATAATAATTTATTTCCAAAAAAAAAAAAACATATGAGTTTTATAAGCAAAACTTCCCCCAAAAAAATGTAAATTTATGTTTCAAAAGCTTCAACACAAAACACTTAATGAAATATGTTGATATTAGGTTAGAATATTAAAATCATTTTATTCATGAACACACCATAAAATTTTAATTATGCTTCCTATTTGTTAAAACATACAAATAACATTTATATTATAAAGTCCACGTTACAAAAAAAATTCACATCTACTTGCATTCAACCTTGACAAGAAGACTTTTTTGTTTATTTTATTATTCTTACACCCAACTCCTTTAGTTGGGAAGGCAATTTGGGGTCTTGAAAGTTTTTCCTCTTGATTCCCACACACCTCCCATTTTATGTGGGAATGTGTTTGGGTAGTTGCAAGGTGACTCCTTTTTTGTGTCACAATTCAAACATGTAAAAAGTGATTGTTTAATGAATGTGCTTGTGATTAGATTTAGATTGTACTTGAATTTTTAAACACATGTATAAAAATTTTGTAACATATATACACCAAATATATAGTAACAAACTTTTGAAGTTGAAAAACATGGATTGGTTTTCAATTTGTGCTTGATATGCATGCATTTTTGCATATGGTTTTTATTTGGGATTTTTTTTAGACACAATATATAATACATTATAACAAAAGGAACATATGCAAAAAAATTATGTTAAAATAACCTTAATTAAGGGCCTTTAATTTTTTTATTATTTAAGGCCCCTTAATTTTCATAATATAAATTTTTTAATTTTCAAAAACATTGTAGTAATGGGGGACTATTAGACACATCTAAAAACACTCAATTAAAAAATAAAAATAAATTTTTTTTATGAAATTCATGGTCCATTTAAAGTTCATGAATCCTTTACAACATGCAAATGTAGTGTAATGTATATGGTGTTTAAAATAAAATTATAGCTTATAATACAAGAAAATAAACCTTAAAATGTCAAAATGTGTGGGTGTGATTTGAAATTGTGATCATGTTTTAAAACAAAATTCAAAGTCTAGCAAAATTTGTGGATTTAAAAAATTCATATGCATTCAAAAATGATTAACACAAAACATGTGACATGTTGGGGAAATTTTTAATATGATAATAACAATTTGCAAAAGATTTCATTCGAAATTTTCTTTCTATGAAAAAGGTTCTTTTTGGCAAAAAGACTTCAAAAAACAATTGTCCTTAATCCCAAGTAAATATATTGGTTCGTTAAATCTCAATTGGATCCATTGTTGAAAAACTCTTAGTGATAATTACAATAATATGGGGTCACGTGCTCAAAACAAGGACATATATATAATAATATTAAATGTTCATTTGAAAGGTTAAAAGTCAAACTACTAAAATAACTCCCTACAACTCAAATGACCATTTGAAAAATCAAATGACCTTTGATTAAAGAACTTGATATTTTATTGAAAAGTTGTTTTAAAAGGTTATTAAGTTTATTCTTTAAATTTTTTTATTTTGATGTGAAATAAAAAAGTTGCGAGTCCCCAAAGTTGCAAGATTCGTAACTTGGTATTTTAATGGAAGACTTACAAAAAATGACCATTCCAATGTAGCCCCCCATGAAAAGTTGCAAAGTATATTATAAATAGAAGGTTAATGCTTCCTTCAAAGTCCAAATTATGGTGAGTCTTCTAAGTCTTTTAATATTACTATATACTTATGATGCATATATTGACAATGTTTATTTAATTAAAAGTTTATTCAATGTAGAATGTTATTATTGTATACTTATGATGTCTTTGGACCCTATCATAGATAAGTGATTATTTTCATAGATTGAAAGGTCATGCTTTAACATTTTTGGTAGGTTGTTTGATGTCTTCCCATAATCCAAAAGATATATTTGCAAATAACTCAATGTTCATCATCATTTGCACCACATTGAAAGAAATGGACATAAATATTCACACACTAGAAGGAAATTTTGAAGTCATTTCTTTTTCATTAATCATGAATTTATTTGCTAAGAAATGGAATTTCCTCACTATTTGTATTTATAATTTAACAATTACATTATTGCACTATTCATGTTCATTATATTATTTATGTATATTACTTTGGATAATGCATTCAATTGAATTAACCTTTGTCACAAACATGAAAATTGCCACAACCAAAGAAATTCCAACATGTAAGAGAACTTTGACAAATTATAACAAAATTAACTTTCAGCCTAAGTCCAACCACATGTTTAAAATATAATTTACAAGGTCACACAACATGCAAGAAAAATGCCCAAAGAAAATTTCATCCGAAACATGTGAAGGTTGGAAATACAAAAAAAAGGACAAGATTAAAACATAAAGTCATACCAAACACTAGTGTTGAAAAGAATAAATGTTTGGGGATGTAGTTTAGTGAAATTTACACATAAACCATATTCAAATAACCTCTTTAGCATTTTCCTACCTATACTTTTGAATGAAAATTGGATGATGATGAATGGACTTTGTCCACTCTAGTTTCATGAGCAATGACCTAAGATGAAATTCTTATTTTCTAACCCATTAAAAAAAATTATTTTATGTCATATGTCGAGGTAGATTATAGGATGTCATTGCCTATTAATTTTGTGACTATATTTGCTTTTAAGTATCTAATGGAGAAACAAGTTATTTTTATCCATCAGCCATTAAAACTTGGATGAAAATGTTATCACTAGTGTTGTCCAATTCTCCACACATGCATGTGAAAAGGTTATAGTTTTGGGTGTTATGAAGATAATGTCTAGAATTAGTGCTAGTTTAATATTTGGATCTAAGAGTAGAACGTGGAATTTGTTTGGATTCCATAACCAGGTTTAGTTGATCTATGTAAAATATTATCTACACACCCCATATAGTAAAGTAGTTTTGACTATTTGTTGCGTTGTAGCCAAAAAGAAGGGGTCCTGTGCAAACAGACGATGCATACACCAACTGATGTGGACCCTGGCATCTAAGTTCTACAAATCGGTCTCACACCCGCTGACAACTTTCCATTTCCAAAATTCAAACTGCTCACTGCTCTCCCTGATTCCTCGATGATTCACAAACTGACAGACACATCAACACAGCAATTCGACGACTCACACTTCCTATCATGTACTTCCACACTGATGCGATTTCAAAAAAATAAATTCTTCATTCTCATTCACGGAATGTGTACATCCTCGACAGTTCAAGCAATTCTTGCCATCATCAGTTCACAAAAAAAAGAAAGAAAAAAGGTCCGATCACTTCCCCATGTCCAGCCCTTTCTCTTCCTAATTCCTCTTGTCTATTTCTGCAACAAGAGCTCAACTCTACTTCAGACGCAGCAGAAAAAAAAACTTCTCAGTATAGCTAAGCTCTCTACTATCCAACTCCTGCCTCTCTCCTCAATCCTTATCCGTTACTAAAACCCTTCCTTCCTATCCTCCTCATCAACCATCGTTAGCTTCGTCCAGAAGCTTCAGCCATTCTCCATAATTACATCGCTGACCCTAGCCATAATTCAGAGCCGCCACACAAGCTCCATACCCATTTAGTGCAACCACCATGCAAACCTCTCAGTACACCACCCCTCTCCCAAATCAACAAAGCTTCCCATGTGGAAGTAAAGTAATGAGCAGCCGTCATGGAAACAAACGACTCAACTAACCAACAGCCCACTTCCCTGATCAGTGACACCCAGAAGTTAATGTAACCTAATTTAGGGTTACA
>Ga0116227_10007974_pt1 | contig 20298 bp, 13 predicted proteins | sample S1TSphgellanicum_FD_89693 | JGI IMG/M metagenome (GOLD analysis project Ga0116227, IMG submission 89693) | Host-associated microbial communities from peat moss isolated from Minnesota, USA - S1T2_Fb - Sphagnum magellanicum MG | ecosystem: Host-associated > Plants > Peat moss > Unclassified...
TAGCCCAAAGCTTGCTAATGATTGTTGTTAATAGAAGATAGTCCACTGTATGATTCAAAAATTTGTAGTTAGACAAGTTGGAAGTTTGGGATTGAAGCACTAACAAAGAGAGGTGGTGAAAAACATTATCAAATTTTCACACCAAACAAACCCTAGCCAATGTTTTTTTATAATTGATTATATTCAAGTGTTTAACAACTTCTGCATAATGTTCAAAAAATCAAATATCAAATATTATTTGTTTGATGCACACCCCTGCTTGATTTGATTTGCATTGAATTTTCACACCTCTGCATAACCTTGCTAGTTATTCCTCCCAAATTACTTAGTGATAAGGTTCAAACTACAACCAGTTAGTTTGCACATGAAACTTGTTAGATTGGATGTCAAACCTTTTCCAAACTTGAATATATTTTAGATCTAAAATCTCATCATGTTGCTGCGATTTTGAATTCTGATACATGTGCTTAAAGGTTCATCAGATTGGACCTTGATGCACATCAACAAGTGCAAAACTTCAAACTCCAATGTTGATGCAGCTAGCTTACATAACTTTGATGTGTCTTGAAGGGACCTAGTCTGCCAACATTGTTATTGTAAAACTCTGCTACCAGCTCCATGAAACAAGAGGCCAAACAATAGCTCCAACCAAGAAGCTTAAGTTAAGTTAGCTAATAGACCCTTTCTTAGAGACAGTAGTTCAAATCTGTACATTCATTCCTACCAAACAAATGAAAGTCCATGTTATGGACACATCGGTGAGCTCTCCAATTCACACACTCCTTGTAGCCAAGTTTTTTTTTCAAAAACATGCGATCATTATCTTACAAGCTTCCAAGCATGCATCACCATGAAAGTTGACGGACAGGTTGTATTTTTGAAGCTACTATGCACACAGTCACTTGTGGCAAGTTTAGCATCTCAATGATTTGCAACAAATGACATTGAAGTTGAAAGCTTTAGTAGATAGTGCACACGATGGGACACTTGACATAACATTGAACTCCTCAAACACACATGCCATAATCAGCACGAGGGAAAGAAACATTTTTTGAGAAAAAGAACTACATAAACCATTGGATCAAAACGAACGGTAAAGATGCCATTTTAGGGTTCTGGAAGACAGATGAAAAGAAAACATACATTTTTCATAGTGCATCCACATTTTTCAAATGAACACTATTTGGTTCTTTGTTGGGTGCTTCAAACAATAGCTCCTTGCATTTGATTCGATGTTACATTCAACATACATGGAATTTTCAAGTGGGATTTGTTGGACTTAATTAGGTTGGGTAGTACACAAATGTCTTTGTGACTTCCAAGGGGAAAATTTCTTGGAGATTTTTTAAACTAAAAATTACACATAATGGTGAAAGGCATCTAAAAAAAGGCCAAACCATGTTCAAGTAAATTTCTAACATCATGGTTAATTTTTCTATACTTTAATATGCAACTTTACCTCATACATCATGTACATTAAACCATATTTACATGTCACAAAGGACTCTTGAAATTCTAATGACTCTGAATTTTGATAAAATTTTCAACTTACATATTTTTAATGTTTTGAGTGCTTTTAAAGTGTGTATAGTGGTTCCCTACCACCCCAAAAAAAAATCAATGTAAAAAGGATCATATTGTGCAAATTAAAGGGCTCTTTATAAAATGAAAATTATGTGACGTTACACCTATCAAACTTTAATGATATGTTCCTCCAAAAAAATCTTCAAATTGGGCCCATTGATAATTCAATTTACATTTTTCAACATCCAAATTAATTGTTAAGCATAAGTTCCCACAATTAACATGACATTTAAATGTTGCCATATAGACATATGTAGAAAGGTTTCTATTTTCACCACTATTTGACATGGTTTTTGGCTCCTTTAATCATACTTTTGCCCTCTTTCAAACTTTATGGATGGTTTTGAGAATATAAATGAAAAGAAGCATCAAAATTCATTAACATCAAATCAATTTGTTTGTTGAGAGGATGATGGAAACAAATCACTAGAATAATTTTATTGAATGACGGTAAAACTTGAACAAAATTCATAAGAAAACACCAAACATCAATTTGACACTACTACGAAACATGGTTTTTCAAACAGTTCAAGTTGACTGATTGGTCATTTTTTACTAATGGACATGTTCATTTTGATTAGAGGTCCAAAACATGTATTTTTTGACCAATCAAGTTGACTAGAGTGATTTATTTGACTAATACATCTAATCAAGTTAAATAACCCTAGTCAAAATGGTCAATGGGTCTTAATCAAATGGGACATCTAGTCAAATTGAACATCTTATGCCTAGTACATACCTACCTGCTACCTCCCACTTATAATTTTATAACCTACCCACCTACCAACCCACCCACCTACCTACCTACCCACCCACCAATCTCCTATAACCTTCCTACCATCAACCCCATAGTCTTGTAGCAAACTGTTGAAATAAACATGTGAAATAAAAAAATTGACAAAAGTTGAACACCTTTTGATGGTGTGGTCCATTGGTTAGAAACTTGGTTTATCATTAAGGAGGTCAAGGGTTCAATTCCTAACATTATAACCTATGTAAATGTTTAAGGGGCTAAGGTAGGTAGGGTAGGTTAAGTAGGATATACTAGGTTAGGTTAAGGTAGGTCAAGTAGGATGGGTAGGCTACCACCTACCTACTTACTTGCCTGCCCACCTTTTTATGACCTATTTACCTACCAACCTACCACAACTTTTTTCATATGGGTAGAAATTTGATTAGTCAAAATGGCTAATCAAATGGTCCATACTCTGCTAGTAGAAAAAACCACCTTAATCACATTGAACACATCGAAATTGACTTGTCCAAAATGATAAAGTGGTCTTTTTGATGCCCGTTCAAACTAGGTATTTTCTTACTAGATTTGCTAGTAAAAAAAAGACCATGTTTTTTAGTAGTTTGAACCCAATGACGAATTCCAAATGCAACATAAATTGCAAAGGAAACATTACTCCAAACATTTTGTTGCCTCATAATCAATAAGGTTTACAACACCATGGTCATATGATCTTTTGCTCCTAGAGGATTTTGGAGAGGGTAATGAGGCCATGTGTCGAACAATGTCCTCGGCATATCCCAACAAGTAGTTGCTTGAAAGGGGGTTTGGGAAGAAGTCCTGTAAAGTATAAAATGGAACAAACCAAAAATGATTAGGTTGGATATTTCTACATAAAATATAGAACATTAGCCTAAAATGAGAGGCATAATAATTATGAAAGAGACAATTAATGATGATTAATGTCAACTTACTCACAATCAAGATTGACTCGAGTTTTTTTTTTGAGTGGTGAATATGGGGGAGGTCAAGAAGAAAAGCTAGACTCCAAATTAGGTTTAGATTTCTCCAAAAGAGGTTTCACAACCTTTTCATATACATCATTGTCAAGTTTCAGCACAAAAACATCATTGCCAATAGATTCATAGGCTCAAATGCAATTCCCTGCAAAACAATCAAAGAAAATAATATTTTAATCATTAGGCAACACAGATTGTTGTTTTAAGCTTATAAAGAGAAGTCAAGATGACATACCAGTGGATGAATTCATGGTGACAACTAGAGAACTAGGACAGCTGTAAAGGTGCATAAGAGCCTTCAATGTGGACACATGCATCTCCTAACCTCCTCTGAATGGTATACCTCTTCTCGACTTTTCCATTATATCAATATCTATGCAATTTGGTAGAATATCATCCTCATTCGTAGAAACATCGAGCCTCACCATCTCTAACTAAATTTTTTGAAACTAGAATCCACCCATTTGGCAAACAAAAAAGTCACCCAACTTAGTTGAGTTTGCAAGATTGGGAATGATATGAGTTAGTCCAATATGATTCTATGGAATGATAGGTAATGTAAATACAATTCAGTAGGGGAATTACCATTTTCCCCTTGATTTCGCTACTCATCCGTAGTAGAAAATTAATTACTGCCCATTTGAAATGGATTTCATAGCCATTTGTCTCTAATAAGGATTTGATTTCCTTGAAGATATGAGGGTCGTCATCATGGAAAATAAGAATTACACCATTCTTTTCCATGTATTTATTTGCAAAACCAAATATCTTGGACACATAGTTATTTATGTGATAGTTCCAAGAAGGGACAATAGTGGGAGGTATGGAGATAAGAGGGATTAACAAGTCTGAAGAAACTTCAGTAATGAGGAGAGTAGGCTTACCAATTGTAGAATCTTGCAAAGTGGAAGGAAAATTATTAATAACTTCCAAAATAGTGCAAATCATGTGAAATGCACATAAGGAGTTTCCTATTTGTACCTTTAAGAGCATCTTATTGAGTTCATTGAACTAAATGGGCCACGAGCGAGAAGAAACCTTTACTACCACCATGTTTGGACAAGAAAGATTACAAGCTTTAACAATTAGCTACATGAGGGTATCGCTATTACTTGGGAGCTCAATGGGATTTGGGATGGGATTTTGAAGAAGATCCAAACTAAGATCTGCGTCAATATTCAAGAGTTGCCTCTTTTGATGGACAATTTAAGATTGTAAACCTTTTGGGTTTGGAACTAGTTCTTCTTCTTCTAGATCCTCCTCATCTTGTTTGTCATTTGAGGGTCCAATAGATTGGTCTTTGGTCTTCCTCAACTTTTTTGCATTGTGGCTCTTCTTCCCACCCCTAAAACTAAAATTAGTTGAAGTGGGCTTGTCAAGATGCGCATCCTCAAACTTTTCTTTTAAGTTGCACTTTGACTTTGGGGTACTGTTAGCTAGGTAGTTTAAGTACCACCCATAGGATGCCAAGTGGCCACTCGACCACTCTTTCAAGAGGTCTTGAGGAGTTTTTTGCTTTAGAATCGCACTAAATCCTAAGAAGCGGAGGCAAGTTGCAAATTACCTCCTTTGCAAATAGAACATGGGGAAAATACCTATGGTAAGGAAATGGGGTTAAATGTGTGGAATATTGCTCTTGAAGCCAAGTACAAAATTAAGCTAGAACATGGAAAGGAAGATATGTCCTTTACTTATAAATCACTTGTTTTAGAATTTCTTCACCACTAGTATGTTGTTACCAAGTCTTGTTTTTTAGGATTCCACCTTTCATCTTGAATTCACCATAAAACAAAGACTCCCATAATTCAAGCTTTTAATGACTTATGAAGTTTTCAAGATTCTGAACTTTGACACTCTTGAAGATAAATGCACCAAGGTCCGTGACTGTGTTATTAAAAAGCTTCTTAGCCTCCACTTCCAATTACAATGATAACACAAATGCAAAGCCATTAACACGAACGCGCAATGAAAAAGCTTAAAGATAATTTCAATGTACAATCAAGATGAACCAGTATGGTACTTGAAATTAAAATGTTGATTTATGAAGCCATTTTTCAAAAATGGCATCCAATAACCCGACCTTAGGAAATTTCTGAGTTTCCCTGAAAACCGATGATGCACCCCCAAACTCTTCAAAAGATTCAAATGCGAGTTCGAAGGTGAAAAAAAAAAAAAAAAAAAGAACTAGGGTACGTTCCCTAGCTCGTAACACTAGAGGGGCATGTTGGAGTTCCAGGATGGGGACTAGAATGAATTCATAAGTGAATGTTTGAAATGAGATCAACTTGCACAACCAAGAAAAGAGGGAAATTAGTGCAAGTTGAATGGAAATGCTGTGATAGACTTAGTAAGAACAACCTCAAACACAAACTTTACACGGCCCACAACCTTTGGGAAGAGGCACCATTCCCCTCCCTATAGTATACTCTATGCCTTTCCATGGGGACTACATCCAAATGTCACTTTTCCCAAAGATTCCCAAATGGGAGTCCCAAAACTAGGACTTTTGTTGTCCCAAAACTTTGGACGTTCATATTTTTCTCAAATCAAATCTATTTTGATAACACAAGGGAAATATCTTATAGCCCTAAAAATGATCTTTCCAACAGTGTATATCACACCCAAATCGGACCTCATTTGACCCTTGCTTTCTAAGGATTTATGGTCGGGAGTCAAATTCCCAATTTGACTCCCGCCCTTTCTTTTGATCATAACTCATGCAAATCAAGTTTAAATGAACAATGCGAGGGTGCTTTAAGCATCTAAACTTCAATAAATTTCTAATGGTGTCTTGGGCAACCAATTTGGTGGTTGTTTGCCTTTTCAACCAAGGCTTTGAACATTCACAACTCTCACATGAATGCAATTCCCAAAGTGGGAGTGCACTTGGGAGTCATTGGGTTTCATCCCTTGCACTCTCCCCCATTTGTGAAAGTGTGTTTCACACCTAAACACACTTTTGGCCTCATGGGCCATTGCACTTCACATGTAGTCGTGAACCCAATGTTAAGGTTACAACAATCGAAGATTAGTTCCACTACTTGAGCAAGAAAACCTTCTACTTGTTGCTGATTTACGAAAACACAAGCAGCTGCAACTTTTCAATCATCATTTCTGGATCAAGATTCATGTTATAATGAACCTTTACTTGTTGGAGAAATTTAGGGTGAAATGCAGGGTCATGAACGGGCAATCTCTTATGGAATGCTATCATGTGTTCCTTTTGAACATTCTCCATTACCTTGTTACTTAGTGAAGCTAACATTTCTAGGTTTCAAAAAGCAAGATCTAGAACATCTGTATAATACAAATAATGTGCAACATCAACAATAGTCGCAAGTTCCCTCTACAAAAAAAACATTTGGCTCAAAATTAAATGCAACTATTTTAGATAATGGAGTTCATTTAAGAAAAGATTTTGAAAATTTACCTCATACATAAACTCAAAAAACGCCTCATGCATGAGGCTATTCTAAGTCTTCTTGATTTTATTTTCGCATTTTTTGTATTGGGTATTTGGAATGACCTCTTTGAATTTGTGGAATGGAATCATTTTGATGGATTAATGTAGAAGAAATCATGAACAAATGATGGTTTCACGTGGTTTGGATATCAATGGACTTGCAAAGAAAAATAATGTTAAACATGAATAAGACATTGTTTGACATTTATGGGAAAAAAAAAGACATTAATAATGGAAACTCATTTTTTTATGTTAGTCATAATTGTAAGCAGCTTGACTAGCCTATTTGTTGTGTCTAGAAGAAATGAATCAACCTTGATGTGCCAGTTGGGCTTGTTGGGATGGTTCGCATCAATGTATGGTCACCAAGCCTAAAGTCAATGATTGTCATCCCAAACATGAAATATTATTTTAGATAGCCAACAAAGATGTGAATCCTCAGCCAAGAAATTTTCAAACTCCACATTCTTCTCTTTCCAAAGAAAACTCCAAGTATCAATGTGATTGCACACATATTCTTCCTCACCTTACCAGTTTGTTGAGGAAACATAAAATGCCTTCTCACCTTCCCAATAACCCATGAAAAACACTTGTTCCATCTTTAACATGTTGATTTTCAAATCTAGCTTAACAATCAACATGGTAAGGAGTCGACACAAAGGGATATTTATCCTTGCTTTATTTTTCAAAAGGATTTTGTACTTGTTTAGAACCTCCAAAGTATTTAGCTTATTCTAACGTTGAATTACTTCTATGGTCCTTTGGCAATTGGACTCCTCCTACGATTACATAAATGGGAAATAGTCATCTAGTTGAAAGAGTACAAATCTATCCCTTACAAACAAAAAAAAGAAAATGACAATGTAAGAAAATGAAAAAACTAGAGACATTATCCCAGGAAGTTATATGAAGAGGGGAATGTTTTTCAACATTTGGCCTACCACTCGGTGCTAACCATTGAAAGAAAGCTTTTCAATTATGATACTAATACTAGTGATAAAACTTCTTGGAATCTTTTTACACTACAACAAAAGGTGTCCATGCACGCCAAGTGATTTCATTGAATTTTTAGTGAATTCACTAGTTGTAGTGAATGGGAACCAGTGAAGAAGTAGTGAATTCACTGGTTTAGTGAATGGGGATTAATGAACTACGCCCACATTTTGTAGTAATGTTAATACATCTTTCAAAACATATTTAAATTTTTAAATTTTTTTAAAATGTTTTTTTGTTAAGGTGTCTATTAAAAAATATCCAAAAATATGTCATTAAAAAGTATTTTCAAATTGTGCTTTTAGTGTCAAAATTACTTTAAGTTGTTTTTATGTAGCTTTTAAGCAATGGTTACAAGAGGTTAAAAGTCTTTATACATATTTTTCACTCATTAGATTGATTCCAAATTTTTATGACATATACATAATGTATTCAAAATAACATTTTATAAAAAAAATCTATTTATTATTATTTTATTATTTTTACAATCCAAAATTCAAAAAATTAAATAATGGTTACGACTACTTTTGGTACATGTTACTATGATTACACCCTACTAGGATAGTTGGTAGGAAGTATGTTAAATTATGTAGAGAATGTTCATCAATTCCATGACATTTGTTATGTTTTGTGTCCCTTTATTTGGCCGGCTCATGGAATCATGGCTAACATGCAAGATGGTGGTTATGATTATGAAGATTCTAAGGTGGACCATGATTTTGAAAATGAGATGTCTAAGGTGGAAGTAGGGGACAATTTCACAATCATTGTTGATGAATTAGAGAACGGAGATCCTTTTTTTGTCATATTACATGATAAAACATTACATAGATGTGAATTACAATCAAAGGTGGTTGGGGGAACGTGTGGTATGAAGGTGACATGATCATAGGTGGTGTCTGGTATCAGAAAATGGCAACCCAAAAAGGCCAAACCACTTCATATGTGTTTTTGACTAATTCACCTCTTGCCTTTGCTACTTTCATTTGGTGCTAAAGTCAAAAAAATTCCATGCTTCCAAGTGCCATTCGTAAAGGCAATCCCAAGTTCTCCATGCCTTTAGATGTGAAGGAAATATTAATAGCATCCATTGAAGATAGAGCAACATATGTTCATGAGTGAAAAGATTATAAAAAACTACATTGACAAGCTACACTCTATTCCTTGTTTTTTATTGTGTTGTTTTATCATTGCTTTGATGAATTTAATTTGTAGTTTTGATGTGGTGATAAAATGGGTTTTGAAGTTCTTGCCTTGGGTTCAACGTCTTGATTGCCATCTACTACTTGTTGTTAGAAAGGGGAGGTAATTGTGTTCTAGATGTCGGAAGTGTGAAGTAGTAATTGTTGACAACTTTCATTACCAAAATATTCAAGTTCAGTGACAAGTTAGTTTTTATCTTTTGTGAAGTCAAATGAGATTATGCAATAGCATTTATAAGTGATGAAGATTCAATTTTGTGATCTAAGTTTGCTTTTTGTACTATATCAAAGGAATAAGTTATTTTGTGGGTATTCCAACTCTTCCCATGTTTACTATAATTCTACATATGTTCTTGGTTATGTTAGTGATGTTTAACTACTGAAAATTTAGTGGTTTTGCTAGGTGTATGTGTACATCAAGTTCTAAAGTTGGGTTTGATGCATAAAAAAACCTAATGTTCAATGGTTAAATAATTCAAATGTCTTCATCTTTGTTTAGTTATTCCTTATTTAATGCAGTTTGGGGTATGAAAAAATGTTTGCAAAGGAAAACCTACTCTTTTCTACAATTATTCATCTATGCAATTATCAATATAAATGGTCAATTTGTAATGTTTTCTTTGGCTATAGGGTGTAAGCATAGTAAAGTATGCCAATTGGTCATCCCTACCGACAAGTAAAAGTAGATTTGGAATCTTTTACATTTTAATCATGCCATAAAATTTGGAAGGTGCTTATCACATTAAATAAACCATATATGGGTCATTCTTAATGTATGTTATTACTTTCATTAATTAATTAATTTACTGCAAGCTTATTATTCTGATTAATATTACACGTTTTAAAAATCAAATTATTCAAATGATGTGTTACTAATGTTTGAGCCATTATGCACCTTGATACACATTTTTTTAGAAGTTGAAATTTTGGATTATGACAATGTGAAGCCCCTCAAAAATAGGTTTTCCATAAACTCAAATTTGGCATCCAAAACATGTTTTTTGATATGATACTAAAGTGCATTGCATGTGTTTAATTCATTAAATCATGCCCCAAACCCTTTCACAATGCAACATATGAGTGAAATTTCCAAATTAATTTTTTTTTATTCACTTTCTCACAACTAAATAAATTGGCAAATTTTGCAAAGTAAATTGAAAGTATGTTCTAAAAAAGGTTGATACAATTTTTGAGACTTTTAAAAAACTTCAACATATCACATTTGATGCCCTCATGTAGTTCAAAATCTCATAAAACATCACCTATTTTCTAATCTACTTGTCACAAATTTATGTTTTTTTACTTGTGAGGACTACTTTTTTGGTATATTTTAGCATGCTTTCACCCTACAACATGCTCCCATCCAAACTGTACCAAAAGTATCAAATAATTTAGATATGGGTAGTGTCTTTTCTATGATGTTGTCTAGGTTCACTACTATAAAAATGGGGTGTAATTCACTAGCTTAAATCACTGTGGAACCTTAAAAATGAAATAAGTTCATTGTATTTTACTGGTTTCACCCTGGTGAAAGTTATTTCACTATAATATCACTATGTAAACATCATGTTTCATTCCAAGTTAACATAATTCAATATTATAATTTATTGTAGTAAATAGGTTTATTTTTATGTTTTCAAAAATATTATATATATGCTACTTTATGATATACCCTATATTATTTTAAGCTACTTTAATTATTTTAACTTATACCTTATGTTATTATAAATTATTTTATTCTAAGTATAATAACTTAAAATAATATAAAATAACATATAATGACCTAAGGTAAATAAATTAGAATAAAAAATAATAACCTATGAAGAATAATTTAAAATACCCTACAATATAACAACTACCAATACTTATGATATTATAACATAAAATATCCAACAATAATTTATAATAGAATAATCACCAATAGTTGTAATATAACATATAATAACCAACAATAATTTATAATATAATAACCATCAATAACCATTAATAACCACTAATATCCACTAACAAAATATCCACCAATAGCCATTAACATAATAGCCACCAATAGCCATTGATATAATAACCATTAATAACCACCATATCCACTAATAGAATAGCCACCAACAACCATTAATATAATAACCATTAATAAGCACCAATAGTCATTAATAGAATAACCACCAATAGTCATTAATAGAATAACAACCAATAGCCATTAATAGAATAACAACCAATAGCCATTAATAGAATAATAACCAATAGTAACTAATAAAATAGCAACCAATAGCCATTAATAGAATAACAACCAATAGCCATTAATAAAATAGTAACCAATAGTAACTAATAAAGTAGCAACCAATAGCCAGTAATAAAATAACAACCAATAGCCATTAATAGGATAACAACTAATAACCATTAATAAAATAGCCACCAATAACCACCAATAACCATTAATAAAATAACCACTAATAGCCCAATAAAATAATAACCAATAACCATATATTAGAATTATTTAAGGTTGCCAAAAGTAATCTAAGGTGAAATAATTTGTAATAAACAAAAGTAACTTAAGATGAAATAACCTATAATAACCTAAAATTGTTAATAATAACATAAGGTGAAATAGCCTTCAATAGCCAAAAATAACCAATAATAACCTCACATAATCAAAAATAACCTAAGATGAAATAACTTAGAATAGCCAAAAGTAATTGAAAATAGCCATAAATACCATAAATAATGTAGGGTGAAATAATTTAAATTAATGAAAAATAGTCATATAATAATTGAAAGTAGCTTAACATAGGTAGTATTATTATATTATCAAAAATCCTATCCATTTATTAAACTTTTTTTTCTCCAAAAGAATGGTCATTGAAGTGTTATTAAATAATGATATTCAATTTATGTTTTTGTTCAAGTGATTTTACACTTTCAAAAAGAAATAAATGTAATTATGTACATTATTGAAATTTTTAAAAAAGTAAACACAAATCATTTCATTTTAACAAAATCTCAATAAAATATGAATTTTCAAAGTTTATGTTTTTGTAATGTTTAAAATGAAGTATTTTATAAATAGAATGTAATGTAACATATTATCATAACAAGTGGGGTGGCTTGATGGTAGGGGTGTTTACTTCCATTTTAAAGGTAAAGGGATCAAACCTCATAAGTGGTGTTGTGTGTGGTCAACAATGGTAAGTTAACCGAATATTCTTCTATCTAGTTCCCTATAATAGGTGCCAAGGTTGATTACATGGCCTACCTACCTAAGTTAAATTTAAAACCTAGCCTAGGTAGTGACACGTGTTAATAAATCATAGGTTGAAAATCATGAAATTATCAGTAATATTATATATTAAATAATTTAATTTTAACTGATTTCCATGTTGGCTAGTTAATTAACTAGCAAATGAATGGCTTAATAAATTTATATTTCACTTGAGAGTAACCTTGATCCTAGGCATATGGATCCTAAGTATGCTAGTGTGGAGGAATGTGAGAAGGTTTGGGGAGTTAGACTCTTTAATAACCACGGTTTCAAATATAAAAAATAGTGCATAAACTTAAAGGTGCTTTATTGTGTTGAAGAACTATGGCCCAAAATATATTAGAAGGGTGTCATTACTAATAATGAAATTAACTTGTCATTTGCAAAATGAATCTTGGTTGAACAAAAGGGGTTAAAAGTTTGTTGGGTAGCTTTTGCAGTTGAGGTGTAATATCAAGGTTCGTAAACACACAAAACAGGCCAATCTTTTATGTGCAGAAAGAAGACCTAGCTATACATGGAGAGGAAGGCAAAATCAAAAAAATACAAGAGCTGAAAATATATATATGGGAAAGGAATTGCTGGAAGTTCCAATGTTGTTAGGAACTCTGTTTTTAAGAAAAAGAATATTGTAGAAGTTGAAAGAAACAAACATAAATTATAAGCTGATGGTTCAAATGCGGACTTAATGGTGGAAGAAGTTTAGATCGATTAAACACCTGATGATGTAACAACATTACATCACACAAGAGATGAATCTATTCAAACTATAAGCCTAGCAAGTGTTGAAGACACAAATGCAAATATGGAAAGCACAAATTATCAACCTAACTGGGAGGTTCAAGTGAATAGACTTACAAATAAACTTGGCTCATGTGGGAGTATTGTGCAATTATTTGTAGCAGGGGAACTTGAGTTGCAAAAGAAAATCTTAGAGTGTGATTCAAGATTGAATAGCTCCAAAGACATCTTGGTTGAGGAGGACATTATTCTCCAATTTAGAACACAAGCTTACATGTTTGAACTAGGTAATTCTGGAGTTAGAAATGTGCTTGCAGGTTGCACATAGACAAAGACAGGCATGTGAAGATGAAGATGATAAATATCAACTAGTACACATTGTTAATGCAGATTTGAAGGATGCTCAAGATAAACACAAGGAATTATTTAAGGAACAATAATTGCAACTGGGTTAGGTCAACTCACAATTGGAAGTGGTTGATAAGCAAAGGAATCGAGTGCTGACACTACAACAAGAATATTTAAGATTGCTTGAAACACATTACAAAGCCTTCCCTACAAACAACCTGAAACTTGACAAGATACAAAAACAATTTATAGCACTGCAAGAAACCTTGGAAGAGATCAAATCACTACTTCTAGTAATTAAACCATAAGAAGGGAAGAACTAGTTTCAATGGCTAGATGTGTGGGTATTGTCATTGGAGATTTTGGTGTAGATAGAATTTTGAATTCAAGTTGACACCAAAAAAGTTGTCTAGTCCTTGTCCTTTTATGGAAAGAAATTAACAATTAAGTTAAAACATACAATCCTTCACATTCTGTAGCATATAGTCATTCAATATGTAATGCCAATAATAAACATACCTCATGTAGAACTTGTTAATCAATCTCTTCAAATATGAGCTAATTGTGAATTAGGCTTCCAACACCCCCACAATAATTTCCCAAAGTGAGTTCATGTCAGCAATATTACATCTTGGGTAACATGGATTTGGGCAACATGGATCATGGATGGCTCAAATCCTAAGTGTTAAACAACCTATTCTAAAGAATTGCAAACATAATTTTTCTATACCAAACAACCACACTGAAGGGTCAAATACTAAAGCACACATTTATTACCTTTAATTATTCATCACCTCTTTTTTTTTCTAAAAAGCCAAAAAAAACCCCTCTACCCATTCAAATTACACAAGAATAATAATTAAGTGTGCAATGGACTTACCATATTCTTCCATGTACATGGCCATATAAATCACCCAAGATGACTATATTTCAAAGCAGACCAAATTGGCTTAGCCCTCCTTCAAAAGCCTACTTCATATGCCAACAAACAATATAGTCAACAAGAAAAGAAAAGGGATACAAAGAAAAGGATAAATCAACAAGTGCTCATCATTTGAATCAATAGCCCAAATCCATGTGGCAAGTATAATTACTTGTTTTCTCCATAGACACAATAAGTTATAGTTTATAGGCGATAGACATGCCAAGAAGGAAAAAAACAAAAACCCATCACTAAAACAGAAGAATTAGAGGACATTATTGATGACACAAACAACCAACAAAGTATACAAGGTTTATATGATTTCTCCCGAGGCCCAAAGGCATGATTGGCAAGCTCAAGTTATCAATGATTTCACATCACATGCTACTTTGGCTTTCTCTAGCAACAATTGATTTCTTGTTTGACCTGCAAACATGGGACCACAAGAACCTTCCCTACCAATTTGATCTTAACGGGCTCGTCTACAACAACATTATAGCAAATTGACAGAATCCAACTTAATGAATTAGTTGATTATGTGTACATTTTTCTACCTAAAAGCCCACAAAACATATCAATATAGGTAGCTTATTATTGATCATTAATGAACCATCCACACTTAAGAACTCTATGTTTGACAACCAACAAAAACTAATTTGGGAAAAATTGACATGATTGTGTGAAAGGTCATAAAAGATTACTTTATTGAAATGAAATAGAACTAGCACATCTAAGAACAATTACAATTTATAAGCAAGATGTCTGATTAGGTAACCATCATAGTATGGTTGATTTGTGGGGTTACCCCACACCAATAACAACTTAGATTGTATGGCCTTTTTCTTATTCACATCTGCCAAAACAGTGAAACAACATCAAGGCATTAATCACATGATAAATTATGCATCTTGAATGGGTCAACCAAGTCCAAATAGTTCATAACCAAACTTATGGCTACCACATTTGTCACATATTGCAATTAAGACACTTCACTAGGGTTAGAAAATGTTTTACCCGCTTGGAGCGTAGATTTGTAGGTCCTAGAGCTGGTGCAACAACACTCTTTTGTTGAGAACCTTATCTAGTCATTGTCCTACCCTTCTTGGCTACATAATTAGCTAGAAAGTCATTTGGAGACCATTTGTCTTTCCTCTTTCAACTAGTTGTTTACTTTTTGTCATTTGGATGAATAGGTAAAGCTTCCTTTGTCAATCCAAAATATGTTGTAGGGGCACCAAAAAAATGTCTAGTGACAATTGTTTTTCTTTAACATTGGGTTTTTCTGTAGGAATGTTAATTATGAGCTCGCTAGGTTTGGGCGCACAGTCTTGGGCTTCATTATCACTTATTACTTGCAAACCATTCATCCTTTGATTTACTGGTGCATTGTTCAAATGTTTTTGTACCAATGTTTGCAATCTTGGAGGCTTTGTGGGATGATTTTCCTTATCATCAAATTGTTGAGCAAGCTTTGTGTTCTCAACTTCCTTGTGTTCAAGGTTCACTGCAATCTTGGTCATGATGTTGTCATGGTCATCGAAGAGGTCAACATCAACCAATGTAGAAGTTGGTGTAATATCTTTGGGTGGCACCTTGGGTGAAGTCAAGATGAGTGTAACTATATTAGGAGAGCTTCCAAAATTAATTAATAGATGCTCAAAGCACTGATCGCTTCCATGGTGTCATCAATTTCAACATGGGAAAGCCATTTGAACCCCCTACAATATAATCAATTGCATACACTGCATAACAAGTTTATTAATAAATCGATAGTGCAAGTGAAATCTACAAACATACCATTTGAAGTAGATAACCATAAATGCCCACTAACATTTATGACCTTTTAAAGTTGATGCATGTAACCTACATAATGCAAGTATAGGTCTAGTAAATAGTGTGATAGTAGCCATTGGTTGAAACCAGTAAGTTAGGGTTCAATATGTAAAAACTACTTGAAATCAATTCAATTGTAAGTAACCATTCATTGAAACAAGTAAATTGGGGTTTGGCAAATAGTCACTCCAAGTGAAATAAATAAACAAGGCTAGAACAACTGGCCACCCCTTGGAACAAGTAAAGTAAGGTTAAATATTCAAGTAGATAGTAGCTAAATCCAATAGATTGGTGTCCACATAGTGTACCAAGTAACCACAAGTAAGCTAGGGTCCAATGTTCGAGTAGATAGTAGTTGAAAGCAATATAATACTATCCACAAAGTAGCCACAAGTAAGTTACAGTTCAATCTTCAAGTAGATAGTGGCTAAAATTAGATGAATAATACCCATCAAGTAGCCATAAGTAAGCTAGGGTCTAATACTCAAGTAGATAGTAACTAAAAATAGTAGACTCATATCCACCAAGTAGCCACTAATTGACATTAGTTGGGTAATGTCCTTGGCATGTAGCCACCAGTAGCCACCACTTATATCAAGTAAAAATTTGATGTCTAGCAAGTAGCCACTAATTTAAACAATTAAGCTAGCACATTCAACAAGTAGCCTTGATCCATGATGTAAGTAAAATGTTCTTGAACAAGTAAGCCACTAGCTAAAAATGCAAGGAAGCTATTCAAAACCAAAAAAAAATGCCTAGATCAAGTAACCATGCAAGTCTAGCATCTATAGACAAGTAACCACCCACCATAACAAGTGTTGATAGGTGCAACTTGACATACTTAGTAGCTAGACAAGTTAAATAATGTCCATCAAGTAGTTAGACATAAACAAGAGCAACATAACAAAAATTAAAAAAACATGCGACGTACAATCAAATTGCTCAACAATATATTGTCAAATTCCACCAAGTTGTTTGCAAAGTGGCACATAAAAAAAAAAACAAATGTAATGATTTCACAACATCATTTAATTTGTGGCAAGTTAGTGTACACATAATTTCTTGACAAATGCTTCAAATTAAATGATGTAACACACAATAATGAATTAGCTTCATACAAATTGACATTTAGGACACATCATTGAATCATAGTTTCAAATTACAAGTGCATTAGCATGCAGGGAAAAAAAATATACAATCCATACACCCTAAACAAAGATATGCAACTTCCAACATATGTTTCAAATCTCAAGTGGAGATGGATGATTACAAATGCCTTTTAAATTAAACTAGAATCATGGGAAATGAAACCCATATTTCTCGTTGCAAACTTTTCTAAGTGGAATTAAACACATTCAGCTTCTATAAATTAAATTTGTAATTAAAAAATTGATGTCATTAATCCATATGGAAAAAAATACTTTGAAGTTTTATTTCAAACATGAAGAAGAGGGTTTCTTTTATCATGACTCAATTGCTTCAAAGTAGTTGGGCACTCTTAAGTGAAAATTTGGGCAATAACATGGTTCTTCAAAATCTACATTGGTGAAGGTGCACATGGGCTACACACAAGGTAGTTGTAGACATTTTGAAGTGGAACCAATACACCTAGGGTTTATATTTAATCAATTTAAGTCACAAAATGGATTTGCATTTATGAGCGGACCAAATTTTGACAACCAACCAATTTTAATATATATGACACTTGTAAAGTTATGATTTTGACCTGAGGTTACAAAATGGATTTGCATTTGTGCAAATCATATTTCAACCAACCTCAAAAAATTCATGCTTATGTAGTTATGATTTTGATGTGAAAGCCCAAATTTTTTGGGTCATGACTCAAAGAGCATGAGCAAAGTAGAACAACCTAAAGTGGAAATTGTGGATTGTCACATCTTTCAAAATCTAGTTTCAAAAGGTAATGGCTAAGCCAAAACCTAATTCTCCATACTCAAAATTTATAGTTACAAAATGGACACATGCATCTACATGTGGAACAAGCTTCAACCACCTACAATGCCCTAAAGACTCACACATCCAACCATATGGTTTAGATACGAGGGCAAAGATTAAATGCATGTATGTTCAAAATTTGACAAAAAGAAAGTTACCAATGGGATGTATAAAGGCACACTACAGAAATTTGACCAACAATTCTCTACTTAAAAAGGCAAAGAACACCATCTTTGAACTTATGTTTTTGACAGATAGAAAAGTAGTTAATCAACATAAAATCACAAAGAACCCCAAACATCAATGCATTCAAAGTAAGAAATGAAGCCATATGGGCCTTTCAAGCAAACACATACACATGGACCACTTGAATCACGCAAACCAAAAAGTTCAAAATTATAGTCTATATGAAAAGAAAAACCTTATAAGGTGTGGATGTTGATGCTTGTAAACTTGTAGAGGTGCTTCTAGTGATTACATTGCATCCTTTTTCAAGCTTGGGCCTCTTCAATTGGACATAAGTTTGCTTAAATCTGAAGCTTGTGATCTAGTCAGATGTTAACTATTTCCCACACATAGGCTTGGCACAATGAAAAGCATTAGTTTCCATATATAACCCCATGCAGAAGGGGTGATATGTGCACCCACATGATGACATAATGATGTTGTTGCAGAAGAAATATAAACCACAAATAGGGCATGGTTCCACAAAAATCATTCCAAGACTTCCAGGTAGCATGGTGGTGGGATTGTCAATGGGCAATGGGGTGTTAGACACACTTGCACCATTTGACATTAGATGTATTTGGTGTAGTAAACCTTTTATCCAAATCTTGCTATGGCTTGTTTCAAAGTTAAGCAACTTGACCTCAATAGTTAGAGGTTCTAATTGTGTTAGTGTTAGGTCATGTTCCTTTTGGCCTTCTTGCACCCTATCACACTCATTCTCAACCAAAAAGTTTTGAAGCTCAAAATCCCACTTAGATTTATTCAAATTCACAATTGTTGTTGACGCCATGGCCTTGTACTTCTCTAAAGCAATGGGATTGGAAGAGACGGTAGAGTTTGTACATTTTGAATGGCATATAGAAACATCCTTATGAGTGTTATCCCTACTTCTACACAATTATGATAGTTTGCCTTCGTCCTTTTCCAAACACTTATTTAGGTGAATTAAAGTTGTCACCCAAGAATTCACTTCAGATTAGAGACATTCCTTCTTTGTGGGCATAGTCAACTTCTTTGGATGGTGGTTCTACTCCGCACTTTCTACATTTTCCAACAGTTTCTTCACTAGTGCTAAATAGTTTGGCATGAAAGCCTTCAATTCTTTGATGCCTTCTAGAAGAAAACACTCCTCATCTTGCCCATCTTTGTCAATAAGGTGCACGTTGTTTTGTGTGGATTGTGTTGTTACAGTCAAATTCAATTTTGGTCTTCCACACGGTGCAAGCCTTATTGCCCTTTTCAACTATTGATGTGTTGTATCATGCACATATTGAACCCAATTCACTTGAACGCCTTTACACTAAGCCAACTAGCCATGTAGAAAATAAAATTAGGTAGTCACCAATCGAAGGAGGCTGGGCGTAAACATCTTCATACAACTTGCAAAACGTTTCACAGTCCTTTTCGATCAAGAATTCACTAATGCTTGCTTTCCATTCGTTTTGCTGCCTAGCACCAAAAATAGAGGTGAGTTCTTCAGGAGCCACTACAAATGCTATGATCTCCTTGCGGGGATTCAAACCTTCACAACATAACCCTAGCCTATTTGCAAAGTTAGAGATTTCCCATCCTGATCGATTAAGAGTATGCCTCACCCTTTGAAGCTTTTCTTTTTCCCTCTTATTCACCGAATTATCTTTCACATTTTCATCCTTCAAAGCCAATGGTTCTCTCTTCAAAATCAAGGATGCCACAATCAAAGATGAACAATGAACTTATGCATTAATAAGGTGAATTTTTTTTGTATGCCTCAACAAATCACTGTTTGAAACTTTGCACAAGCTATCACAATTTTGTAAAAAACTCAAAATAATGAAACGCCAAATAATCATATGTTCAAAATTCTATTGAAGCTCAAACTTGAAGTGTAAGACCGGCAACAATATAACATGCACAAACTAGAAGAAAAACATGTATTTTCGACTGCTCTTTGCGACTAAATTTTAGTCGCAAGAGACATTTTGCAACTAAAATCCTTTTAGTCGCCTAAGACAAGTCGCATGTGAAAACTAGTCGCAAA
>Ga0116227_10007976_pt1 | contig 20298 bp, 12 predicted proteins | sample S1TSphgellanicum_FD_89693 | JGI IMG/M metagenome (GOLD analysis project Ga0116227, IMG submission 89693) | Host-associated microbial communities from peat moss isolated from Minnesota, USA - S1T2_Fb - Sphagnum magellanicum MG | ecosystem: Host-associated > Plants > Peat moss > Unclassified...
GGTTCTGGTATTTTCAGAAAGTTTCATACCCCCACACTGACCTCCGCCACTTTCTTCAGGGCCGCAGAGAACGGCTTTGCCGCCTGCGCCGGTGTGGTCTTTCCGCTGCTCACGTCCCGCAGGACCGCCACCAGCCCCACGGCGGCGGGGGTGATTTTTTGCCCGTGCGTGGTCGCGCCACCCCCCCCCCCCCCCCCCGCCCTCTCTCTCTCTCTCTCCAGCTTACACAAGAAACAAGAAAACGCAGCATCGCTGGATTGCTTTGCACCAAGCTGATAATGCCAGAGTCTCGCGCATAACTGAGCAAAGGAGAAACCATAGGACGTGAAACCAAACAAGACGTACGACAGGCAGACGAGAGAAAAATTTGCGATTTTTAGGAAAAAAAAACCGAAAGCAAGAAGGATAAGCATGTACCATGATTGCGACGATGAGTCAGGTGATCAGGGACACAAGAGCTGCCGATCTGCGCCACAACACACCTGCGTGCAGCAACAGCTGCCGAGCTCGAAGCTCTTGCAGCGCGAGGGGGCGCGCGCGCACGAGAGACAGATACAGCCCAGGGGAGTAAAGGAAACGCAGGTAATTAAGCAAATTCGAGTGACAATGTTTCCGTCGGAGCTGCTACAGGGTTGGACGTTTATAGGGTCAACAAGTTTGATCTGCAATTTTCTCTTGAATTTGCTTTGAATGGAATGGAAAGGTGTTTTTCTTTCATGTCAAAAATAGATGTCAATTTGGAATGTGCTTTGAATGGAATAGAGGGTTATTTTTTCTTCAAGCCAAAATAGATTTTGAATTGGAATTTGCTCTGAATGGAACCAAAAAAGTGTTTTTTCAACATCTTAGTCATGGATGATGAAGGTGATGAATGAAAATATTTTTAAATATTTTGTGCATCAATTTGTATCATTTTTTTTTTTCAATTAAATTTGAATTTGAAATCGATTCAATATACGATTTGACTAAAGATTATTAGATTTGTGTATAACCCAACCAAACTTGGAATTGTCCTCCACTGTGGTGCAAAACCAAAGGCAAAGGTTATAACTAAACGATTAAAAACCATCCAACATTAATCTAAACAAGAATTTTCAAGAAAGTAAAATGTTGAATTGTAACTAACACACACACACACAACCAACCAGATAAAATGACCTCAAAATTAATAATTATAGGCACCTTGTTATTGAACTAGATTAGGTATTGCAATAACCCCTAAACATATGGCATTTTTAAAAGGTTTTTGAAAAGTATAATTGGTTAAATTGTGAAAAAACCTTAGATGTAATTCTTAAATGTACCCACTAACAAATTAAAGAAATAAATCAACCAATCCTAGTTGGATTAACCATTATAATTGTTATCCTCCAAAACATAAATGTAACCCATTTTTATTTTTTTTGCTTGATTGGCTCATTATCACATTCGAGCAAAACCCTTCCCCCATTTGGGAGGTTGCCACACACCTTATTTTCTTGAATTTTTAAAACTTAACTGGCTCCTTGCACTTTTGCATGAAAACCCCTACCCCTCAAGGAGAGGTCAAGTATTGCATGCAATTCCTTTGTGATGGTGATGTGTAGTTGAAGTTGATGAATCATCTAATTTTGGTGAATGTTTTATTGGTTGTTGTGAATGGTAATCATGAAGTTCAAATGTAAGATGGATTGTGGTGGTGTGGTGTTTTTGGAATAGATATTATGGTAAATTCTATTCACATGTAGTTTTCGACATTAATTACACATGTTAAGTACAATACAATCTACCATTTGTGCTTGATGAAGTGAAAATTAAAATATGGCGATTTGTCCATGTGTTAGGGTTTTATCACACATAAGTTTTAAGGGATGAAAGTTTGTGAATTAATTAGCTAGATTATATTTGACTTTCAATGTGATTTCAATTAAGAATAGTTGAAAAGGCCCATTGGCATCTAGTATTTTATCTTCTATTTTTTATCCAATAAAAATATTTTTGTTTGTTTGTTTGTTTACCTATTTGTGTTGTTCATGTTTACCCCTTCAAAGCCTAACTACCTCATCACTTCTTCCTACCAAACTACATGGATATGAAAAAATAAATTAACATGTGCATTTTCATATCCATGTTATGTATATAAATTTTTTAATAATCTATTTTTATCATTAAGCTTATTTACTTAACCCTTTTCCTTTTAGCATTTACATGGACATGAAATATTCAACATAAATCATGATGAACTATTGACAACCATATAAGAGCATACAAGAAAAGAAAGAAAGAAAGAAAGGAAAAAAGATAAGGGATTTTGCTTTCTTTGGAACATAATTACACTTGTTTCAAATTTTGAGTGTTTGAAGATTGAAAGGTTAAGAGTTGAATGTTATGAAGGTTCACAGACATTAAAATGTGGTTTTGAATTTTGAATGTTTGAATTCTTTGATACCATGTGACGCACTAATGGATAGGCTCCTTAATGGACTCAAATGTGAATCCAAATTGAAAACAGCAGAAAAGTAAGGAATCAGGGCACGCTCCTTGGCTTGTAGCACTTTGAGGGGGGTAAAGGGGCGTGCTAGAGCTCCGGGATGGGACTAGGAAGAATGACAAGCACATAATCACTCACTCAGATCTGCATAAACCAAACAACAAGTTGGTTAGTACATAGTTGAAACACTTTTGGTGTTAGGACGAGCCACAGGCAAACTCGGACTCACAAGACTCACCACAGCCCGGACTTGGGAAAAGCCACCACCTTCCCCCTTATAGTATACTATGTGCCTCTCCACGAGGCCCACATCCAAATGGCTTTTTGTCCCGGGACTCCCAAGTGAGAATCCCAAAATTGTCGAAATCGGGACTTCTGTGACTTTGGAGCCCCATAACTTTGTGTGCAAAACTCTGATTGCAATGAGGTTTAAAGCAAAGTTGTAGCTTTTGTCAAGAGCTTTTCAACGATATGTTGCAAGCCACTTGCCCGCAAGGAAATCGGGTCAATTCCTGACTTTTAGTGGTCGGAAATCAAATTGCCAATTTGACTCCCAACCTTTCTTTTGGCCATAACTTGTGTTTCAAATGTCCAAATTGATGATATGAGACCATTTTACAATCTATGTTTCAATTAGCTTTCCAATGGTATAAAGAACGCTTCAAATTGATGGGTTTTGACCCCTGCAATTGCTCCCTGAAGATTCAAGAGTCCTTCGAGACTCCAACTCCCCAAGTGGGAGTTGCTTTGGGAGTGTGAGGGCTCATTCTTTCACACTCTCCTGCACTCCCGAGAGCATAAGATGTGCTTCCCGGGTCTCCGTCTTGTCTCGCCTTCTTGTCTTGCCTTGGTCGTAAGCCCAAGGTTAGGGTTACGACATGAAGGTTGAGATTTGAGAACATCCACACACATAAAATTATGTGGTTTTTAATTTTGAATGCTTTAAGGTTGAGATCCACACACATTGAACTATGTGATTGTTAATTTGGAATGCTTCAAGGATGAGATTTGAAAACACCCACTAACATCTATATGTGGTTTTTAATTTTTAGTGTTTGAAGGTTGATATTTGAAAGTTTAGAAAGACCATTAACATGTGTGTCTTGCTTTTATTGTGTAATGTTTAATAGCAATGGTTTAAAATTAAGATTTGAGAGGGACATTTGGCATTTGTTATAGGTTTTAATGTTCAATGCTTGCAGGTTGAAAATTGAGATAAAGTTTAAAGTTAGAAAATTAAAACATCTTTTTTGGGAAATGTGTAGTTAAGGGGACAAAAATGTTGAAAATATGAGTTGTTACATGCCATAATTATATTTGATAAAATCAATAATTTGATTTTGGATCACCTCCTTTCTTTGTCTTAATAATGTTTCTTGTTTCAACATTTATGTATAGTCATTCCCCTTGAACATTTTAATAAAACATATGGAACTTTAACATGTCAATTTGTTTTTGTAATTCATTTTTGTGTATGTATAGGTAATTGAATATGCATGTACTTATTGTTGGGTTTTTGTGACTAGCTAATGTACGTGGAATTTTATCAAAGAGTTTTTAAAGTTCTGATAATGTGTTTTGCAATTCAAAAATTGATAAATAGTTAAGAACCCAAAAAATTTAATTTTAAAATAAGGTATTGTAATAAAAGGGCAACTTTTTTACATGTCTACCAAATAATTAGTTAACTTTGAATATTCCATTTAAAATAAAATATATTCCCAAAATATTTCTTATTTTCCTTCACAAAATTTTTTTTTTAAATTTGAAATTTTCAATAATCCTAAAATTATGATACTTTGTGATGAAGATGCCAAGTCACTATGATATTTGTCAAAATATCGGTAGAGGTATAAGAAAAGGTACTTATAAAAACCCAAACATAATACCCAGCCTCCTCGTTAGTGAAACCCTTATCCCAATTCATAATAGTTTGAAATGCAATTTTATAACATTTAAAACTTTAAATGTTTTGTAGGTGGAAAGTGACGCACCCCCACACTTTTTAAAAGATTCAAATGTGAGTCCAAAAGTGAAAACAATGAAAGAATAAAGAATTGGGGTACGTTCCCTAACTCGTAACACTTCAGGGGTAGGGGAGCGTGTTAGAGTTCCGAGATGGGGATTAGGACAAGAGATAAACAAATCAATTATTCACACGAACCTGCACAAACCAAACAACAAGTTGGTTAATGCATGGTTGAAGCACTTTTGGTGCATGGACAAACCATAGGCATACATGGACTCACAAAACTCACCATGGCCCAAACTTGGGGGAGCCACCATCTTTCCCCTTGTAATATTCTCTATGCTTGGCCATGAGGCCTGCACCCAACTATCATTTTGTCTCGAAATTCTCAAGTTGGGAATCCCAAAATTCTCAAAATTCGGACTCCCGCAACTTTGGAGGCCCATAATTTTTTGTGTAAATCTTTGATTAAAGTGAAGTCTAAAGCAAAGTTGTAGCCCTCATCAAGATCTTTTCAATGATATGTTGCATGCCACCTATATGCAAGTAAATAAGGCCGATTCCTGACTTTTAATGATCGGAAGTCAAATTGGCAATTTGACTCTCCACCCTTCTTTTGGCCATAATTTTTTATTTAAGTATTCAAATGGGACGTGCAAGTGCATTTTAAACATTTACAATCCAAGAGCTTTTCAATGGTATAATGAACTTTTCAATTCAATGAGTTTTAACCCCTGCAATTGTTCTTTAAAAATTTGAGAGTTCATTGTGACTCCAATTCCCAAAGTGGAAGCCCACTTGGGAGTGTGTGGGTTCATTTCCTCACACCTCCTACACTCCCAAGAACATGAAATGTGACTCTTGGGCTTCACTCTTGGCTCACACCTTTGCAAGCCTTTGCTTTGGTCGCGAGTCCAAATTTAGGGTCACAACAGAAAATATATATAACATGCATTAATATTTAATTTAAAAAATTCGATACACACAATTAGTTGATATTTGAAAAATCAAATACTTGCCCAACATTCGTATAGACCCCACATTAGGGAAGTTTTAACTAATGGGGGCCTTAATTAACAAAAATTATAAAATCAAAATTTTCTTAATGACAAATAGACAATAAAGGTAACACCTTACATGCATTTTGAAACAAAAAAAAAGTGGAACAAGGTGTCATCTAACTAGAGATGGAAATGTCAAAATTTTAAAATGTTTTATTAACATGTTGTTTTAATAATACATAACATTAAATGTAAACATAATTTCAAAAAACAGTAAGGCATCAAACCCATTTAATCATGTAGAATCAAGTTTGAAAACCTCGTCATATGAATATAAATTTAATAACAAGTTGTAGTGTTTATTATATTTTTGTTGCATCACATTTTATAGAATGCACAAAGAAAAATAAGCTCACCCACTTGCAAAAGGGCATAATACATAGTAGAAAGAAATATGGATTATCATTTAATGTGAAGGAAACAACGTTGGTTCAAAATTGAAATGGATAGAAAGACATCTATGTTCATGAAAAGTTTTTTAATTAAAACTAATCAAAGTAGCTATTGATCCCCACATAATTATCATGTTCTTACACTAAAAATTGAGCTTAAAATGGACAACCATGGTGCTTACAATAGTAAAGTGCTATAATACAAAAATGTGAATGCACTAGTCACTTTAAAACATAGCTTGCTCACCATGCACATGTGCAATGTCAACAAAGCTTGTGTTTGCAAATGATAGTAATGTAAATTAAAGTTGATTATGACAATTGTGATTTTTTCAATAAGTGTAATTTAGCTTTTTTTTTATTACAATAATTTGATATTGTTGCAAATGACATATATCATCTTCATATGACATTTTAAAAAGACATTAAAATGTTGTACTTGAGGGGTTTTTTTTTTTTTGCATAATGACCTTCATTAAATGTTACATGGAAGTTTGCATGGCGGTCTTCCTAAAAATGTAAAAATAATGTAATGGAATGCATTATTTCCAATCTTATGAATTTAAATTTACAATATAAAGATGTAAGATAATCTTATTCATCTCAATGTTCATGTTTCATGTTATTTGTGTTACAAAACATGAACTCATTAATTATTCAACTTAGTTCATTTATCACAATAAACATAGTACACACTCAAAGGAGCCTAAGGTGCCAAGGTAAACATCTTTTTCCAAGGATTATATTTTATGTGGTACATTCATGTGTTAATCTATCATCCAAATTTTGCAATTTTCATACCTAGTTTTAAACTATGTGGTAGATTTTTAAAAATTCATCACATCTTGATCCTATATCATGTATATTATGTAGCCTTTTTTTTACCACATAAAATGAATAATTTAAAGAAAAAACACATCTTCAAAATTCATAATTTTTAAAAGTCAAAAACACGTTTGAACCAAAGGTGTTCAAATGTGTTGTAAAAGTGAATTTCATCAATTTCAACTCACATTTTTCTTTTAATCATCAATGTTAATAATTTATCCACTTTTGAAAAGGAATGATGTTTGTTTGATAAAGAAAAATGATGTTTCAAAAATAAAATAAAATCTACCACATAATTTTGTGTGTTTTTATCCTTTTGAAACATCATTGAATTGCAACATCAAATTTTGAGCATAGAAACTTTGTGAGTAAAAATATATTCCCTAAAACAAATTGACAATCCAAATTATTTTGCTTCCTTTGTGATTTTTTCAAATATATAAAAGCATAATTTTAAGTAGTGTCCACCCCCTTTGGTCATAATATTCCAAATGTCACTCAGAATATTGGGTCAAGGTTCGAGCCAAAATTTTATTACCAATATTACATCAATTTTTAGTATTTTCCCCTATGAGAAAATCCAACAAATGAATATTCCCATTAACAAATTTTCTTATAAATCTCATCCTTCATCAATTTAATATATAGTGTAATGTTGTGTTTCAAAAAGTAGTCAATAAAATGATAAGTAAAGCATTATGTAAATGACCATAGTGCACCTTTGTGTTGCACGTGTTGGAATACCTTAAAAATATTCAAACACTTTTATGATAACTTGACAATTCATGTCAATGTAAACCAATCAATGTTGTAGGGTTGAAGCCATAGCAAGGTTCAACTCCCAAAGGGATGACAATGGCTTGTGCTTAAAGAGTGCTTATGATGTTTTTACAAAAGTCCAATCTCATAAAACAAATATTTGTAACCCACTTATGAGAATCCAACACAAGCTTGATAAGTCACACATTCATTGCTAGAGGTTGTGACAAAAATTTACACAAAATAAATATCACAAATGTATTGAATTTTCACTTCAGATACATTTATGATTCAACTTTATTTTATTTTATCTATTCATTGTTTTTTTATGTTTCTTATTGGGTGGATAGAAGTTCAAGTTTCACAAACAAGTTTTCATTATGGAGCCATTGTGTACTTTATGGAAATATTGGAATTTGGAAGGTTTGAGTTTTTAAGTTGATTGTATCACATTTAAGGTTTTTTTTCAAATTTGTCAATTATGTGGACTAGCAATCCTCCAAAAGAGCATTTAACCAAGGTTGGTTACATGATAAAAGGAAAATTAAAAATATTTTGCAACCCCACTATAATTTGATGACATCCTAGAAGGGATGTTTCAAATCTAATGAGTTGAATTATTTTTTCCTTGACATATGGTGAATTTGTGTAGTTTTTTCCAAAAAATTCCTTTGTTGGATTAGAAGGCCCTATTTTTTGTCGCCAAGTGGTGAAATTTTACCCCAAAAAAACTTTGATCACATCTAGTTAAAAAATGATGAAACTTAAGATTCCTTTAAAAAAAACTAAACTAGTATTTATCTTGCCATCATTTCCAATCCCATTTGAACATTCATGTATTTGTGTTGAAAAGGTGATAAAGTTTGAAAGGTTGAAAATTACATTATTGATGTTGAAAAATGGGAATGACATTAAATATTGTTATGGATTGGTTGAAGTTAAGCCCCTTCTTATGCAACAAGGAATTTTTCTGCCTTAGGACTTGGGGTGATACATATTTATTATTCATTTGATGGTTATATGTATTGTATTCACCCAAGTAAGGAATGGATAATATGTGTATCACATTTCACACAAAAATGACATTATCAACCAAAATTGTATATTAAAAATACCTCAAAAATGATGTAAGTAAATTTGATTAAACCAACTTTTTATGGGAAATAAAAATCCTACATCCAAAACTTTGGCATGTTGCATTCATATCTTCCAATAGTTGCCTTTAGTTCATTGAATAAAAATTATTAAAAATAATTACAATGGACTTTCAAATTTTCAATATTACACATTTCCTATTTTGAAATAATATGATAAGAAAAGTAAAATTGAAAATGTCCATTATTTTTCATTTCATAATAAAATTTATTTCAAAGTAAAACTTTACAAAATTTAATGATATACATGTGAGTTAAAAATCTAGAAATCAATACATGGCATTGAAATCCCAAACAAGGTTTTTGTTTCTAATTTTGTGATGTAGTCACATTGATGACCATATTCAACAAGAGGAACTAACCAAATTTGGCTACATCTTAGAAAGGAAAGAAGAAAAATCCAAGAATCATGCTATATTCTAACAACTTGTTGGAACCTATTGTTTAAAGATAATGATTAAAAAAAAAATCCTTTAAATTTGGTCATTTTGGTGCATTTTTTCACAAAAAAAATTTCATGAGTTGCATTGGATTTTTTTCCCTATTAAGTCACAAAAATTCAGCAAAACGAAAAAAAAAAAAACATTAATCCCAAATGTCTGTAGGGTTGAAATGTAAGATGAAAAGCTATTTATACAAAATTAAAACCAAATGCATGAAATGTTCAATCCACGATCTTATTGCTTTTAACAAGACATCGCATGACTTTGGATGACATATTACATGTTTTCTATTTTTTTGGGTTGGTACCATTTTTTCTGGGCAATTTGTCACCACAATGTAACTCTTAAAAGGGCCCATGTGAAATATCCATTGATTATTTTTAATTTATTTATTGTAAATTCCCATTTAAACCCTCCTCTTGCCACATTTCATGGCCATACAACTCTCTTGATTATCCCTCATCACTTGTAGATGGTGCATCATTGTTTTATGCCATCATAATCACCTTTCTCACAATGCATCTAACATAGGATTGATGCATCAATCCAATCATTGATTAAACCTTTTGATCCCAATCCCATTGTTGAATAAACCTTTTGATTACTAAGCACACTATTGATCAAACTTCCATTTGCCAATCTCAATGTTAAATATACCTCCTTTCACCATACATATGCCTTTGTATAGATGGCCATCACAATCTTGAATAAAGATAAAATTGTTCAATTCTTGCCATTGATTAGATAGATAACCATATATTGACCCACATTATTAGATGTGGTTGTTCTCCAATTATATATACATTTTCTCCCATTTGACCCCCCACTTCAAAGCTTAAAGATTTTTGTGACATCGTTTAATATTAGATCAATATTCAAGTTGTCATGTTTTGTGTGTATATATTTTTCTTTTCTCTTTGTTAGCAATTTTGGTTTAAAGTTGAATTTAGCTTTCATGGTTGCAAACCAAGTGTAATGAGAGGGTGCAATAGGCAAGAACATCACTAAATGTTTTGTATTCAATGTTGTGCAAAATATATGTTTTAAGCTTAAGGTGTGTGAAATAATATGTAATGCACAACATATTGCAAAAACAATAAGACTTTGTGTGGGCAAAATCCTGGGTTTGTCATGACATTAATATAGTTCAAGATTCATTTGGGGGGCTTGGAAAAAGTTTACTCAATTTGTTTATGTCTTCCACATTCTCTTGCATGGAAGGCCAATGTTGGAATATGAATTGTAGAGGGAGTTGTTTTTGTTCTTAAAGGTCAAGAACACTCCATTGAAAAATTGATCAACTATTAATGGTTGACAAATTACAAAGGCCATGCATGACATGGTCTTTTCCAAAGGCACTATTTATAATTTTAGAAGCTAAACATGTTGTTAATGTAAATGAGGTGACCATTATTGATGTTCGATAATGGATCACTATTCACATATGATTGATGAACAGTTAAAAATGCATTCAAATTTTGTTGACACTTGAAAAGGTTGAAATGGGTGCAACTTTAAACAACATTAATGGTGTCATTTTGGATGACATGGGTAAATATGGCGGCTTTACAAGTGAGGCTATGGGTTCCAAGTGAATTTGCCTCAAATGTGATGTTGATTCAATGTTTTAGGGCATTTGGTTTGGGGTGATACACACAAACAAAAAGATTCCCTCTTACCTCATTGGTGTGCATTATGTGGCACATCATACTAACCTAGATGTTTTGGTTTTGAGCAAAATGTTTTTGGTTGCATGCATTGAAGGTATGTTACAATAAATTTTATTTGTATTTTTTTTTCACACAATCCAAAAAAGGTATTGGAATTTGTGAACCTTGCCAAGACACTATAGAAACAAATGGATTGAAGTTGTTGCACAATGTTAAAACTCATTGGATATTAATTTTTAGTTCTCTAAAACGTGTTAGAGGAATACATGTCACTTGTTGCAAAGATGTGCATGGATGCACCAAAGAACAAGCCTCCTTGGGAGAATTTGGATCTTCTATGTGATTTCAAATTGGTTTAGCTTTGCCATGGGTTGTCCTTAATTTTCCATATGATGTGGCCATTGCTACATGGAAGGAAGTTTGCATTAAAATATACCGTGTACATTCTTTAAATTATTGCACATTTTTTCTTGAAGTTGCCACTTGCATCTTGTGAGGGCAAATTCTTCTTTTGAGGCATTGTATTTTTAAAAATAGAAATGCAAGTCAAGATGTATGATTTTTGTATGCATTGTGTTGATGTAGGTAATTATTGCAAGTTCAATTTTGAGAGCCATCTATTGTGCAAGTTGTGTGGGTGTTGGATATTTCAAAGTTTGTTTGTGGGATGTTTATGTAGGTGCAAGACTATTTTCTTACATGGGCATGGTCTTTTGAAGTTAAGATTCAATTTATGTACTAGATGTTTATTAGTGTCCATGTTTGAAGTGTAGCAAAATAATCTACCTTATATTCATGCTTGTGACAATTTTGTAGACTTGGGCACACATTCAGTACACAAATTTGCCACCACTCCCAAACACTTAAATCCAATTCTACTACCATTTCAAAATGCCATAGCCAAATTTGCTACCATAGACCAAATACCATAGTCAATTTTTTTATGATAGGAATATACAATAGCCTTGATGCCATAAAAAAAAGTCGTTTGTAGCTAGTGATTTAGTCAATTAAAAAATGAATATTGCAAATGGAACCTCATTTTCCCCACAAAAGAAGCCAATTTGGCAATTATGGGATTTAAAAAAATAAAAGAACGGTTCATATGGGTATATAGGTAGTCAAATTCAAAAACCCCATTGCCAAACATCACACAAACAATTTTAATGTTAAATTATATTTGAAAAAGTATTTTAAATGTACTATTTGTTGTGCTTATCCTTTCAATGAAAATAGTTCTTGATTTGTACAACAATTTCTTAATGACATATTTTGTGTTGAACTTCAACTTTCACAAAGAAAAATCGAACCAAACTGACCAGCCTATGCTTTCATTGATGAAAATTTTAGCTTCCAGAATTGGGATAATAAAATTGGAATGAGGTCATATTGGTCCCTTCCTTCCATTCTGGCCACAAGCCTTGTTAGGTGAGGGAGAAAAAAATGTCCTTTCTTGTCATTCAAATAATAAAACTTTTCCCATTAAAATAGAGAATTTATTGAAACTATCAACACAAATTCCCTTTGCTTCTTGACAAATTTGAACAATTTGATGCAACTTTAACCAAAGGTGATTTAATTATCTTAACCACCATAGCTTGGCCTTCTAGCCATCATAGTGAGGTATTATTGGGAACATGTTGGGGAACACATTTGAAACTTGAGGAGCCAAGTTGGAACTTGATGAGAATCCATTGAAAACAACAAAAAAAAGTTATATATACTTTAACTATGACTTTGTTCTTTATTCATATTCCCCATGATTCGAGTACAAACACTTTTGGGGTGCTTTCATTGAATCTTGCAATGTCATCCATAGTTCTTTTTTTTTTTTAACCTCATTGAAATCATGATTATCAATGAAACAAAATTGAGAGTATTTATTGTTGGGATTACTTTCATTGCATGGAGGATTTAATCAAACTATGGTCCATTGATACATTTATTCATTTGTGACTAAAAACATAATTGTTGCCACCTTAAAAAAAAAGTTATGAACATGATGCTTAGGTGCCACCAACTATAATTAATATTATCTTAACACTTTTTGACCTTTTTGTGGCCAAATAATTAATTTTGATGTTCATTCTAGATGATTTATTGGCTTTCTTCATGTAGCACACAATGAACATTCTTCTTTGTATTTGTTTGGCTAAATGTTTTTTCACAAAATATGTTGTTCACATACGCCCAAAGCTAATATGATTGTCAGCTTATTGCATATTGTGTTAGTCCAATATAAGCTTCATTTTGGAAATGGGTTTTAATACGGTTGTAGCATAATCTTGATACATGTGTGGATCACTAGCCCAATGCTATCTTCAATCAAAGGTCCCTAATTTCAAGGTTCTTATGGGTTTGGTTTCTCACCTATTAACCTTAGATTAATTGCAACCTGCCCTAGGCTAGAAGTACACCTGTGGAAGGGCCTTGCACATCCAAATTCATCTATCTGAGATCTACACATAAATATCCCTCCACTAAAAAAGTATTACACGATTGATTTCTTTGGACTATTGAGTATAACAATTTCACACAAATGGACTACTTTCCTAAATATCTCAAACCTCCATTTCCTTCAGTATTATGTTCATTCAGTTATTTCAACTAAATTAAATCATGGGTATAGTTAATAGTCTAAAATGGGTTACAACCTTCAATAGACAATTTGAAGTGCAACAATGAGGAACTGAAATCTTCCAAACAGGACCCATTGCATAAATTGCACAGAACTCCAGACCATATACAAATAGACATCTTTCCTTCCCTCGCACCACGAAATCCCATCCATCCAGACCCACAACAACTGCATACAGATTTTGAGAGATTAAAAGAAGCTGAAGCTTACAGTAGAGAAATTTACCCAGCAGTACAACAGGACAACAGCAACTTGGCATCATTTTTGTGGTTGTGTATACTGTTAGATTTTATCATGGACGATAGTGTCAGCTCCACCAAGGGACTTGTGTTGGCCAAAGTTGCTCCTGCTATTTGACCATGTTTCACATGCACAAGACCTCCTTGTCCTTGTCCTCCTCCTCCTCCTCCTCCTCCTCCTCCTCCTCCTCCTGCTGCTGCACTGAAGTTGGCAGCTGCTCAAAAGGACTTTGTGTCAACTTGAGCTGGCCATAAAATGTGGGGTATGCCACCCCATGGGTGGTTTGTAAGGAGCTGGCATCCGGGCCGGCTTTGCAATATACCCACTTCTAATAGAGTCAGTTGTCAAACATTGTTTGCTAGGGTCAGGCATGCTTGTTTTCAAAACACCAGTTTCTGCAATTTGAAGAGGATGTATGGGTTTGCTGCTGCTTACAGGTCCTAAACTAGAAGCCTCTGAGTACACAGAGAAGGAAGCTAACTGCTGAGGCATTAACTGAATAGCTGAAACATGGGTGGAGCCAGCTTCACTAGAGGTACTTGTTTCTAAGCTTTCAAATACGGGATTTGAGAAAAGGCTGCCTGCATTTCTGGAAACCAGGAGCTTGTTCAATCCTGAAGTTCTCTCCATGTGAGCAAAACCATTCTGCTGCTGCTGCGTGGTGAAGCGACCTACCTCCCCAAAATGCTCACCCCATATATCATATAAGTTTGAATCCTCAATTCCTAGTCCATGCACTCCTCCTCCCTCTGTTGTTGCAAACTTGTTGGTGTTGGTTTTGTTGTGAGGGACAACATGATTCTCATGGGTTCTGAGTGATTGCTTGGTGATTTTGGTACCTGGAGCTCGACATGATGGAGCAATTGTAATATTGGATTTTTTCAAAGCAGGATCAACAGAAAGGTTTTGTTTGGTTTCTGGAGATCGAGCACTGTAAGCTGGGAAAGAGGCGGAGATTGACAAACTTGGCCTTGATGTCTCATGTTGCTGCTTTAGAGTTGTCGTTCTTTTGTCCCAATGTGAGAATATGCTGAGCTTACTCTTAGAACTACTCTTGTGCTCAATTCCTTCACTAAACAATGCTGACTCAGATGTCCTGATGGTGGTGGTGGTGGTGGTGACAGAGTCATTGCCAGTTCCATTCCCTCTAGCCATAGTATCACTTCTGTGAGTCACTTGTTTATTGTAAGTAGCCACTTTTGGTTGTTGTGCTAGAGGTGCTGATGCTGGATCCCCAAGGTGTGCATGCCCAGATGGAACTTCAAAAGGAGAGAGGGGACTAGCTGGTAGCACAAGACTGGCAGGTGTTCTGGGTGATGCAGGTGAGAAGGGAGATGAACCCCCACTGCTGCCTCCAGGGTTGGAGGAAGCATCATGGTTCACACAACCGGCACTACTACCCTTCTTCTTCCGTTGCCTTCGCTTCTCTTTGTCCATCATGAATGCAGACTGCCGGTGCTGCTGCTGCTGCACAGGATGGCTAAAAGGCTGTGACTTTTGGAGCATGAAAGTTCCCTTCCTTGGAGATCCTACCAATGCTGATGACCCGGAGCAAGTATTTCCCATTTGTTGACTTTCCAAACAGGCTTCATTAGGAGAACTGGTATAGTTTTCTGATGCAGAGATCCCCTGTGTCCGAATCCTCTTCCCAGAATTCCCTGCTTTCCGTTTGCTATTGCTCAATGATCCTGAGTGATTCTTCTCTTGACCAGACTTCACTTTCTGCGGTGAGTCTGATGTCAATGACCTAGAAGAGAGCTTAACTCTAATATGTGGCAATTTGGGTGGAGAAATGGCTATTGGGGTATGAGCATTAGAATCAAGGGCTAATCCCAAACTGCCTGCTATGCTATCAACAATAGTGGAAAGGGCTCTGACACCTATCAAATTGCAAACATTTCTGATGAGTCCTAACCGGAGAAATGGATCAATATGGTCCAAACTCCAACAACTCTTTGATGCACCATTACAGTCTCGGGTTGGTGGTGGCAGTGGGTCATTCGAAAATGTAAGCATCCAAAAGCAGATTGCCACAACAGGCAAGAATACAAATGCTGATACATCAAGTAAATTCAGCTCTTTGGGTTTATCTGCCTGAGCACTCATGATAGTGATCTGGCGTGGAGAGTTGTTCAAATCTGCTGCTGAAAGATACTTCCGTGTTCCAGTACGTCTTTGAAAGCCCTCAAAGATTACCTGTTGCACCAATGGACTTCCATCTGTAACCTCCGCTGCTGCCAGATCCTGAACTAGTTGATCTCCACCTTTTCCCATAACAAAGTCCAGAGATGGAAGCGGGTTGTGCGCTTCTGTTGGTGCAGAAAGAACTCGGTTGAGAAGCAGAGTTTCCAACTGCAAATTCCAAGTGCTGTTTGACTCATCCAGCACTCCTCTATGGTCCTCATTGACCTCAGAGCTAGAAGAACACACTGAAGACTCTAAGATAAATGCAGCATTCTGAACTTCAGAAGTTCCAAAAACCTCCTGAATCTCCTCCATCTGTGAACACACGGACAGTCCCCATTGGCACTGATTAGGTTTGAATTCAATATGAAAAACCACTTGTGAGAGTTCACTGTATCATGTCCTTAGTGCCTCTAAGGACCTTACTATGCGGATCAAGAACTATACAGTTGACACAGAAGGTGAAATTTACCTGTAATGATTCACTGGGAATGAAACCTGGAGAAAGTAGCAGATGCAAATATTTTTGATCCCGTGTGAAGTTCAGTACATGTGTTGTTGGTGGGCAAGTTGAATCTGCTGATTCACCACAGTACAAATTGAAAGGTACAAGCAAAGAAGCATCATGCCAGCTTCTTTGTGTATTGTGTGCAGTGTCTAATCTCTCCCATCCTCTGAAGTCATCAACTTGCACCTCCAGTTGCATACTAAAGTTTGCAATGGCATGATTTTGATGGAGATCCAGTTTCCATGGTTGATGGGTGGGATTGCTTGGACTTCTAGGGCTGTAGCAACCCTGGATATGTCGCCTCTCTCCACCAACAATGAACCTATCCGTTCCTGTAGTATATTTCTCAGGTTCCTTGCTTGACCTAGATTGGTTTTCTGGCACAAAAAGCACCTCCTTGAGTATCAATGCCTCCTGAAATGGGTCGTGGAAGAGTATGGTTGTGCATTCCACTGAGAATTCAGTCATGTCTGTGCATTCCAGCATATTATAGTCCATCAATGGGTTCATTTTTAACTGGAAGAGTAAATTGCAAAGCACAGATTTCTAGAGCAGTCCACAACAACTGAAGATGATGTACACAATCCTTTCTTGTCATGCAGCACCACAAACCAAAATACACAACTCCACCAAAGTCACAAAAACTTAAGACTTTGGGAAAAGAAAAATCAGAGCTACAAATGCATCAGCATCATTAATCATTCGTAAGCTGATGACTGACAGAAAGACAGACAGACATGAGAATGCTCCATGAAAATTGCTGCTTCACCAACTTTGCTACATAAAAACCTTTGCATCTCCTGTCTGTATTCTGTGATGCCAATGAAATGAAGAAAGCAGAGCTTAAAATTCAGGGTTTAGAGAGGCAGAGTGAGATGAGGATGATGCCATACCTATAGCAACCCCATGAAGCTGGGGTGCATCATCAAATAAATCTCCTACACAATTCTCCAAATGTAAATGCTGCACTTCCTCTGCTCCCCACACCAAGCAAGGTGTTGCCAAAAGAAGAAGCAGCAACAATGACCATGCTACAATTGACATCACAAGCTGGTAGTGTACCACCAGTGCTTCACCACCACTGTACCACCAATCTGACCTGCAAAACAAAGACAAGACATAGAATTCATTCCACAAATTACTGAGCAGCTCAAGAGATTGGTGTATCTGCTACTGCCATCTTGAAAGGGGTTCAGGGGAAAAAAAAAACCATATCAAGTTCAACTGTGAAAATCTTTGTGCATCTTGAGCAGTTTGCAGTTTGCAGACAAAATGGGTTTTGAAGTCTAGGATGACAAACCAAGTAGCCCAGAAAAAAATCAGGAGCAAAAACAAGGAACATGTAGTGTGGAGAGAAGAGAGAATTGTTTTGCTTGCTGCAAGTGGGATGAGGAACAAACCGGATTGTTCTGCGCTTGGTGCTTCGAAATGGATAATGATAATAATGATGCAGTTGTGGTGAGTGTTGTGAAATTGGTTGTTGTGCTTCTCCCAGAGTCCAGATGCTTTGTCCATCTTGCAGTTGCTCATCATCAGGAGCATACAAAGAAGAAGCCACGGAGAGACAAAGAAACAGACAGAGGAGGAGAGAGGAAACTCCAGGAACTCTCACTGGTGAGAGCTCTTCGGACACCGATGGAACCGCACCTGAAGAAAACAGCAAGAAGTCTGGAAACACCTGCGGCCCTGACGCATATAGGAAAGCTATCACTCCTGTCATATCTTTTTACCACAGGAAAGAAGCTCTCCTGCGGACCATAGCTTGCTCTTCGAAAACAACAACCAAAGTTTACTACCAGAGAGAAAAAAACAGCGTGAGCTTCTTCATGACTACACCATCAAAGGCAAGGAGAGCTTAAGAGCTGCAGGAAGGAGCCCGAAGGGTAGAAGAAGAAGAAGAAGAAGGGGGAAACAGACAGAAAAAAAAAGAAAAAAGAAAACACCATGAACATGCAGTTTGCGTCTCCACGATCTCCAACAACTGGTTTATAAGAAAAAAACTCAAAGGAAACTTGAAGAAGAAGAAGAAGAAGAAGAAGAAGCCCAAAGTCTGTGAGCTTTGCTGAACTTGTGAAGAAACAAAAGCAGATACTTGATTGAAAAGGCAAAGTTTCTCTGAATTCACTGTCAGAGAATCAAAGAGACCCAAATCACCACCCAACGTGAGCTTCCTTACAATATTTCTAAAACAAATGGATTACACAAAGCATGCAAAAACCAGAAATCTCTCTCTCTCTCTCTCTCTCTCTCTCGCTCTCTCAAAGAGCAAGTCTCTATACGGCAAGAGTTTTCCTCTCCGAGAACAACAACAACAAAAGAGTTTCAAAGCTTAAGAAAAGCTTTGAGCATTGGGAATCTCTCTCCCCCTCAAACTTCGGGATTAGAAGGGAAAAAAAAAGAAGAGAGAGAGAGCAAAAAAATTGGATAATCTTTGTTGAAGAAGAAAGAAACAACAAGCACACAATAGTTTTGGTGATGGAGGAGTTGTTGTTGTTGTTTCTTCTTCCTTCGTCCAGGGGAGAAAGCAATTCTTCAAGGCCGCAGAAGAAGAAGAAGAATAAGGAAAATCAAAAAGAAGAAGAAGAAGAAGACTAGACTTGTGGTGCAGAAGAAGAAGACGAAGAAGAAAGAAAACCAAAATGAAAAAAAAAAAGCTTGAAATATGAACAGCAAACAACAACAGTAGCAGGTTGCAGAGATATTTTGAACAAAGCAAAAGAATTTTTTTAATGCACATTTTGAACAAACAAAACCAGTTCTCAAGTTCCTAATTCTGAACAACATTTGGGGTTTTTTTTTTTCCCAAATTTTAATTACCGAATTTTTTTTTGCGAATTTTCCGAAAATTCTAGCAAATTTAGTCGAATTTACACTAAAAAAAAGTTTTAAACACATTTTTCCAGAAATTTCTCAACCTTTTTTTTGTCCCAAAAACCGACAATTTTTTTCACCCAAAATTCACTGTGAACCAAGAATGATGATGATCATGAACTACAGAATGGTCCGTTTAGGTGCCATTCTGTTCAGAACGGTCTGTTTAGGTGCCATTCTGTTCAGAACGGTCTGTTTAGGTGCCCTTCTGTCCAGAATCGTCCGTTAGGTGACATTCTGTCCAGAACGGTCCAGTTCAGTGATATTCTGCCTCCTGGTTGGAGAAAATAAAATTCCTGACAGTACGATGATGATGATGATGAAGAACTTTGGAATGGTCCAGGTGAATGTCATTTTTTTCCAGAATGGTCAAGATTGATGACATTCTGCACTGTGAGATGCCTGTTACGAAATTTGAAGAGCCCATATTTTAGGGTGGGACAAATTTCCCAAGGGCAGAATGTCAACAGTCTAAACCATTCCATCACGAAATTATTCAAATGCAGTAATAGGCTAAGCTTCTGTCAAAGCGATTCTGACAAACTTGCAAAACATGTAGTGAACAGGACAAAACGGTTTGTCATCAATCCGTCCGTCCAAACCGTTTCCGTCATATAATTACTCATACATAGCAAGTTTTCTGTCAAAGTAAAATTTTTTGAACGGGTAAATGGACGAAATGCCCTCCCTACTCCTACCTCCAGATATACTGCAAAATTTCTGGCAGGTCATTACGACGGAAAAATGTCATCTATAGGGACTATTCCATCGTATAATTGTCCGTAGGTAGTAGTAGTAGCAACAGCTTCTGTCAAGCAATTCAGGGCTGCCCGATTCAGGAAAGGGGGCAGGTGCTTTTCATGCAATTTTTTTAATATAAAATTTTAACCAAAAGAACACTGAAAATGAAGCTTCTTTTTTGGTGGGTAGGCTAGAAAGGGTACATCTAGTAATACAAATTTGACCTAAAGATGGTTTTTGAAGACTTTTGGGGGGGGGGGGGGGGGGGCCCAAAAAAATATAAAAAAAAAAAGGTGTTATCCCAACCAAATGCAAAAAAAACAAAAAAAAAAAAAACAAAAGCAAAAAACCCCCCACAATATAAAGCTCA
>Ga0116227_10007977_pt1 | contig 20297 bp, 15 predicted proteins | sample S1TSphgellanicum_FD_89693 | JGI IMG/M metagenome (GOLD analysis project Ga0116227, IMG submission 89693) | Host-associated microbial communities from peat moss isolated from Minnesota, USA - S1T2_Fb - Sphagnum magellanicum MG | ecosystem: Host-associated > Plants > Peat moss > Unclassified...
AAAAAAAAAAAAAAAAAAATTTAAAGCCAACATTGAAACCAAAGGTTACTATAAAACTTTAGAACTAGATGGATTTGGAATACAAGGTCCTTTTCAAAATTAGGAACCACAGACACACAATACTTTTGTTTAATCCTTCTAATTCATGGCCAAAATAACGAATAGTCTTACAATTTCAAGGATTACAATCCAACAAATCCTTCAATAGGACAAAGGTAAATCCAACACTTGTAGATGAATTTTCTTTCAAGAGAAATCATATATATTAGTTTACCTCCCTTAGCACTTAGCATTCCAACGGTGATTAAATTATTTTCAATAAAATTTTAATTTTTTTCACCAATGCTCAAAGTTCTCCAAATTTGTTTGATATTACTATTCACTGCCTGCCCTAAAACTTCGTGTTGCAGTGTGCCTAAGCAATTTTGACATGACATTTTTTTTGCCTGCCTCAAACTATAGGAATTTCAGGATATTTTTATTTTTATTTTTATTGCCAAAGAGAAAAAAATTTAAAATCGCTAAAGAAGATGCTAAAGAATGGTAAAGGTACTATGGTATAGACTTAATGTGAATGGGTAAACTTATCTCTCTCCAAGTGACTATATTTTTATTTTTTTTGTTTTGAAAAAATAGGCAAAGCTCACTAAAATTCTCTACCTTGATGGACTGGCTTGATAGTAGTAGCCCTTAAATGGGAAGGCCAACCCTACCCTTCAAATTCAAGTCTTGGTTGTGGGTTCAATTAAAGCCCTAGCAGGCTGGGTGGAGATTGCCATGCCTCTACATGTGTCCTTCTTATACCCATTTGGAAATTGTAAGGATTTGGTGTATATGCCTTTCCAATAAGAAATGGGTGTATTTCATTATCATATAATTTCTCAAATTTGTTTCCAAACATTCAGCGCAATTCAAATCGTATTTTGGATTATTGTCCATTTTGGTGGATATTAACATGTTATGAAACGGGTGATGAATTTTATAGGTCTGAAATAGTTGTAGTAGAGTGTTTTTTTTGTGAAAGTTTTTATGTGCACAGTTAAAAGTTTTGAGGCTTGCACCACACATTATGCTTTAGTAGCATTCGTTTATATGCATGAAAAGATATAAGGTAGTTAAGCATTGCAATTGTGTTAGCATTCATTGAGTGTAACAAATTATGTACAATTCTATTGTACCTTTGATGAAAATTTTATACAAGTTCAGGCATGTCTCAAATAAATATAAATAAATAAAATCATGTAATCAATTTTATGGAACAAATTCGAATTTTATTTGAAATTCAATTCATTTCAATTAAGGACATGTACTAGACTAATCTATGATAATTTTTGGAGTAGGAGAAATGAAGCTTGAAATGTTGTGGAGAGTGCTTAAATGAATTAAATGCTTTGAGAAATGGTTGGATTCAAAGAATTGGGAAAACTGTTGAATTTGGGAAGGTTGGACAATTCAAGGAAAAAATACAATAGATAAAATTTGGAAAGTTGGATAATCCAAGCAAGAAAAACAATTCACAAGCCTTAAGAAAATAGAAAACAAAGCCTATGAAAATTAACAATGGATGAACTTAAGGAAGTTGGACAATGCATGGTGATAGGTAATAGAATGAATAAGAGATAAGAAAGGTAGACAAGTTTATTGTATGCAACTTAATGCATGCCAAAAAACATAGAATAAGATAGCTTTATTAGGTTGGGATACAATAAACCAACATTACAATAGTAGTATGTCAAACTATGGCAAGTTAACATGGGATCCAGGTATAGTCAATATCTGACAACTTGACATGCAAACACAATAAGTGCAAACTAAAATGTAAGCAGGGGATGTTTGATTTGGCATGTTGACAACCTACCAAACCAACTATGGCAAATTGTTTTAAGAATTTGTTAAAATATGTTAGAGTTAGAGAATGTGACCATTGCACATGAATATAAGAAGAATAGAAGAATTTGAAAGGTTCATGTTTTGAGTTAGTAAGAAACAATCCCATCATTTTGGACTAAACTTTTGTAATGAAATATTACATTTTGAATTATATGTTGGTGTGTGTCTTAAGTCATATATATATGTTGAACTAGAGTATTTTTGAATGTGTGTGCACTCATGGTTAAGTCATGTGAGTTATAATGAAAATTCATCCTTCGTAATGCGAACTGATGATTACAAAAATATTCTACATAAATTCTTATGTTCAAAAAGTAATGGAGATCTTGTTCAATTTGTAGCCAAGGGATAAAAGGTCTAATGTTTAGCCATGTAAGAACATGTACTTTTAAAATGGTCTATAGAAAAACATGAGTTTATTGATAGACAATCAATGGTTGAAACAACTTGTATAAGAATCAAATCAAAAGAGTCCTAGACCTATGTGTGACTAGTTATAATGTAGTTGGAAGGATTTATGGCCTTAGTTACTAAGTATGTGGTACATAGGTGGATGTAAAGGGCAAAGACCCAATAATTATTTCAAAGGAAAAAAAATGACTTGTAAAAATAAATAACTTACACATGGCAATTGGAGCATTTGGGGAATACTTGTAAGTTGCAAATGTGATAATTATTATGAGAAATCGTGTCCACCGAAACCAGACTACCTTGCAACTAAAATTGAAAAAATAATTCGTATACAATTATTATGCAATTATCCTTTGGGTATTATAACTATTGTGCAACTATCACTTTAGAAATACGGTGTATTAATAAATAAATTGTCATATTAGAAAATCAGTTAGTTATATTATAATTATAAGTGAATTGAAAGTGGGTCTTCTATATGATAATTTATACACATCGTACATACATATGTAGTCAACCATGTTTGACTTTTTAATGAGTTGCATTATAGTTGCATGTGGCAACTACTTTAAAATTATTATAAATGTGTCACTAAAACAACAACTATGTTGTAACTAGTATACAATGTACATACATGTGATCATGTCATGTGTCCACATCTCCACCACCCATTATGGGATACATTTGCAACTAGTTTTCAATTATAATTCTCATTGATACAATTAATATGGCCACTAATGCGTTAGTACTAAAATACTACCATTCAACTATGTTATGACTACAAAACAACTACTTATAACTTAATGTAATAAGGATACATATTCATTAGTTATTTATATCTTCATCATACGTGTTTCAATTTTAATGATTTAAATGTTATGGGAGTGTTACTTCAAGTTCTAAAAATCATTTTTGAAGTGTAAAAGAAAATGAGTATTGAAAAAATAACAAGAAAATAAATAATTTTTTCAATTTACAAAACACCTTTTTTTTCCTTTTTATTTGGACCCCTCCTATTTTCGATTTTCACAATTTTTTAATTTCTTATTACTTTTAAACAATTTAAAGTGTTATAGGATAACCACATAAAGTTTTACAAATTATCTTTGAACTCTAACAACAACAAAACAACATACAAAGAATTTTGTGGGTTTGGGAACCAACCTTTGTAACATTTGATGGTTTTTTTTTGAATTCTTGATCCCTCTATTTTAAGGGGCCATAACTTTTTCAATTCTATTCCATTTTGAACAATTTTTAATGCACTAGATGCGCCAATAAAAAGGGTTCAAGTTTTGTTTAGACGCCAAAAAAATAGAACCCTCCCTTTGGATTTAGCATGTCTTGAGTGCTTAAATGTTATAGTTACAATTCAATTGCAACTAATGAACAACTAAAAGATTTAATCCATATTTTTGTATTCGAATCCCATGTTAAAATATATAAAAAAGGGCTTTTCTTTTATGTTCTCACATTAAAATACATGTGCCATTTGGGGATGAGTTGAAAAAAGTTTAACCTAACGGCAAAACATAAAATAAAAAATAAAATTCCATGGTTATTTTTTAGTGCACTTAGTCTTGTGCTTTCCTACCTACTTACTTATTTAAGTAAATAAGTAGGTTTTAAATTTTTACCTAAATAGGCAGGTAGGTAGGTCCTAAGTAAATACGTAGGTATGTAGGTCTTAAGACCATCCGACCTACCTACTTATGGTTAAATATGACCTACCTAGCTACTAAAATATATTTTTTATTTTTCCAAAATATAATTAATATGCAATGTAGCAATTTTTTTTTTGCCACATGTCGTAATCATGGAGTGTCATTAACAATCATAATGGACGATGGAGATCAATATTTTGAATTTTTTATGTCCAAAAATCTTCATAATGCCCCATGTCATATTTTAATAGATGGATGACAATTTATGATGTCAACATGACATCATGGGTGTAGTTATAATGAAATTTAATAGTAGTTGAAAATGAATTGTTTTGATTGAATTGCAATGAATTGCACTGTATATATGATGAGTTACAACTTTGCTCATGCAACTTGTCCATTAGAACTCACAACGTATAAATACAGTGAGTTGTAAATATCATTTGCAATTCAAAAACTGAGTTGCAAGGCCAGTTGCAAAGCACCCTTTTTTCTCATAGTGAATGGATGAAACTCAAAAAAGGTGCACAATCCACAAAAAATGGTTAGTTGATGAACCTAAAATATAAAGTGGACAATTATAAGGAACTGATGATTAGATGAATATGAAAAAAAATATTTTAATTATTTTAACACCTAATTAACATTTAAAAAATAACACATAACCTCCTTAGGCCTACCAAATAAACAACAATGATATCTAATTTGAGAACTTAATTTGATTCATAAATGTAACTTAATTAAGGTTTTTTTTAAAACCCTAATTACCTTTACTTATGATGATTCACACAAAATTTTCATGTAAAAGTACACACATGTTTATTTTTATGTTCCCTTTTTTAAAAAATCCATCAAACCTTTTAAGACCTCATATTTAATTATCCATTTAGATTATTTATATCATTGACTTTTGTTTCATCTCACTTTCACTATATTTCATTGTCTTTAGTGTGTTCTTCAACCTTTGTCTTTGTTGCTTACACATTGTAATTTGTTATCTATTTCACCTTTAGTGTTCCATTGTCATGTTAATGTGAAATTTCCAATTGCTTTTCTTTCTAAACTTCTTATTTGTGTTTCGATTCTTGTGATTTGTTGTCATTTTACATTTTCTCCACCTCTTGTATCAACATTTTTGTTTTGCAATGCTCATTTTTTGTTTTGTTATAAATCATTCATTTATTATGCTTGTTTTGCTTTTAGTTGCTCTTGTTTTTATTTGTTTATTTTGGTTTAAAGTGCATTGTTTTTATTGCAAAGCTTGACCATTTGTTTAAATTAGACCACATCACCTTTAATTTATTGTGTTTGATTATTATTGGGTAACCAAAAAGAAGGGGTACAACCAAAATGACATAGAAATGTCATAGGTAATTCAAATGACCACCTTACTTAAACTTGCAAATTAACTCAAAACGTTTAATTCTAATACTAAGCTTCTTAATGAATACATCAATTAGCCATCACAATCTTTTGGTACTCAAATAAATAGGAGAAAGTTAGGGATCAAACTCTTCCTTGCAGCATATTGGTTATAAATCTTGTGCCTTCCCAATATGTTTATATCCCACTCAAATGTAAAATGCAATGATTAAACATTTTAGGCATTATGACTTTTTGAATCATCACATCCACACACCACAATATTTAGATTTCTTTATTACAAAACATGTGAATACAAACATACACCCATCAAACTTCCTTTATTCCAAAAATTGACTACCCAACACAACCTAGGCTAATATGTTTCCCAAAATAAAATTATATAGGACCCAAAAAGCCATCAATCAAACAACCATAATGAAGTTCATATACACTATCAATAATTCTTGAGTTAGTGTGCATAAAGTTTCCCAATTCGAAAACACCTATGCTTAGTTGCCCAATAACACTTAGTCCATTAAACAAGCCAAATTTTACACATAGAATTGAACTTTTAAGGCTCAACCATCTAGTTCCATCAACATACTTGTCTTCATTTCCCAACATGAGAAATCATCCCGCACATGTCAATTGCAAATCCACATGGTCCTTTGGAATTTACCTCAACTTGAATTTCACTACCTAACTACTTTTGAAAATACCTAGTTACACATTAACCCACACCGAACACACATCCCCACTTTATATATTTAAAATTGAAGATGCAACTTTCTTTCAAAAACAATAAGCCCAACTTCCCAAAATTTCCTCACTTCCTATTCCTCATAGGAACCATGTTATTCTTAGATTATGCCATCATCTCCAAGCTTCTTATCACCTATTTTATTATAGAATAGATTATAGTTTTAAGCAAAAGTTATGGTACCAATAATCCAAAAGTCTATCTTACTACAATGTTCTCTTTTAAACACTCACAAATTCAAATCTTAAAATTATTCTTACATGGTTCACATTTAATTTATAACTTCATTTGTTCAAGCAACTCTGCCCCGTGTTTAAATACAATTGAGTTCACCAAACTTCCACTTTCTAAGCACCGAACATGAAGTAGGATGCAATCACAATAAAAAGAGCCAATACATTTGTTATTTATCATGAAAACCTATACACCTATACATGTGCATTACTTTCAAAAATAAAAATTTATAATATTTAATGAAACAATTATTTATATTATATAATGATGTATGCTTAATCATGAAATTGGAATTTGATACATTTTAAATAATTTCACTATGGGGTGAAAGCATGAAAAAAGGAGCTAGTCACACCGAGATTAAAATCCTTTCCAAGGATTGCATTTTTTGTGTGGCAATTTCTATTGGTTTATACTGCATTTTTCACGCAATTTTTTCATTTATTGAATACCCGCCCCAAACTACGATTAAAATTTTACATTGAACACCACAATTAACTCTAGAGATAAAACTCCATACATTTTCCCAACTTGTAATTCACCTTCCCTAAACACCACTTTTGAATTTCCTTTTCCATGACCTTTCAACAATCTTTCTATCATATTCAATAATAACATTCCTTCACCCCTAAAAGTGATATTGCCACGTCTTCTAAAATAAAACTTACCTAAGTTTTTAACTTCCTAATGTCTATCATCATCTCTTTCACATCATAATTTTATTACAGGGTGATCACAAAATTCATGACAACTATATAAACTTGTTAAAAATGCAATAATTTTTTTTTTCTTGGCAAACTTAAAAATTGTCAAGATATTTCCAAATATTTCCCAATATTTAGATCATTTTTCCCAAGATACACCACATTAGCACCATCCTCCTTTTCTAATTCAAAAATTTTCCACAAATAACTTCACACATTTCATAACATGATAAAAGTTCGAACTTTTTTCCTTTGTTGATTTGCAACTTGTAGCCTGGACATCACTACCTTTTATTTGTTTACACCAAACACACACATTATACCATTCAACAACAACACTACACACAATTCCTATCTTCACATTGACCTACAAGTTGCATTTAGTTCATCATCATCCTTAACACAATAAGAGCTCCAAAAACAACTTGGAGCAGCTACATGTAAAACACAAATAGACAAATAAAGACCTCGAAAATGTGCTCCCCTTCACATGATCATTCAAGTTTCAAAGCTTTCCAAAAGGCCTAATAATATTTTGCTAAAATTAGATGTTGACATTGAAACCTTAAATCAATTTTCTTTGACATAACTCCATTTTGGTCAAAATTGCATTACAATTGTCACTCCATTTCCGTGCATTATGTTTGCTCATCATTGTTCTACTACCTTTTATCATTTATTTACTCATCACACCTCCATCACATTATGTTATGAATTTGTACAAGATGTTGTTGTCCACCTTCTTATAATTCTATTGGTTTTTTTGTGTATAATTCAAGAACTATATCTAAAATTTCTTTATGCTTCTATTCACAATTTGTTAATATTTGGACCTCAAAAACTAGATAAAATTTCTTGCTATAAACCATGGACAAAACATAATAAAAAATTTCATTTTGACAGGCATATGGTGATATTTCAAATTGTCAATCATGTTCCAAATGCTTTAATCATTATACATTTATGAATATGAATTCTTATAGCTCAAACCCATTATTGTTCAATTTAACACTAAATTTTTGCTGACAATTGTTACATTCCATGATAGTCATTTATCAAGTTATCTCCTTGTATTGTCATAGGATTTGGGGCATAATGTGCAATTGAGAAGAACTAGATGGTTCATTAGACTTTTCCATTCAAAATATGTGAATGATATATGGGTGGAGAACTTCGGGATGTTCAAGTCTAGTCTTTTTAACATTGTTAAACCTATTTTGTTGAAACAAGACAATTGGTATTAAAAAATACCTATCAAAATTGGGTGTTGTGTGATGTTTATAAGCTAATCCATGGTGTTAACTTCTTCATTTGTGATTAGCTCTTTGTAATTAAGAAATTCAAAGTTCCTTTGGTGTTCCATGAGTTCATCGTTGCAATGAATGATAATTTCAAAAAACCTATATCCTAGTTAATATCAACTAGAATGCATAATGTGATGGAAGATTTCAAGCAATGTTGTGGGTTGTGTGGAATAGTGGTTTTTTTGGTGAAATTTTGCAAATTGGTGATAGGAAAAAACCCGGTGCGACCTCCACAAAGGATTTTTTTTGAAAAATTTCAAAAATTCGCCATATTTCTTTTTTTCTTTTTAAAAAACTTGCTAGATTTAGACGTTTGTGTAATTTACCTAAATTTAGGCATAATTTAAAAAAAAAAATGGTTTGTCTAAGATAGCCACCTTTTAGTGCAAATTAAAGTTGGGGATCCTTGTTCATGCACCTACTTCATGAATTTGAAAAAAAAAAACTGATGTGGAATGTATATCATGGAATTAATGGTACTCACATTCTAATTCTTAAATTCTTCATTCCTTTTCTTGAAGATTTTCACTACTATACAATAGGAAGGCATCCCATTGCTGTTCAAGTTGTTTTAGATTACAATTCATCATGACTAAATATTTTGACATTATTGTAAGTATGTTAGAAACTATTAACGATACACCTATATATGGTCTTATGTTCAAGATTATAGTTTATTTGATGTTGGTAAAGGTTGTATGAACAAATTCTCCCCCATCTATTATGTGAGAAGGGATATCCTACTTTCAATTGGATAAAAAAAAGGATAACATACAATTTCGAAATTATTTTACAATAAGAATTAAATGTGAAATAAATTATAGTTGATAATGCTTAAATTGATATTTTGAATTTTTTAAAAAGAAAACTATTGCAAAAATTGAATTTACATGTCGTTTTTTCATTTGATGTATTTTAATGGTTGTTAAATATTTGTTGCAAAATTTGCTAAAGTTTGATTTGAGTATGAAACAAACGTGAACAATTATTTCACATTATTAATTAGTTGAAGGTAGCATGTGTAAGAACTTCAATGACTAAACTAGAAAATAAATCACAAATTGAAGGACAAAAGAAGTGATGGATGGTTAAAAGCTTGGTACAAGGTATTGGGGTATTTTTTCTAATGTAACGTGTTTCAAAAGATTTTAAATATGTTCCCCATAAGCTTTATGCATTATCCAACAAGGGCATCATGTGAAAGCTCCAAAATGGGATTACGATGAACTCATTAAGTTGAATTCTTAGTCATATCAAATTGCACAAATCAAAATGATTTTTTTTCAATGCATTTGGAGCTGAAATGATGCATGGACAAGCTAGAAGCTCACATGGATTCATTATGGCATGGACTTGGGAAGAATCATTGTAATGTACTTTGTAATGGTCAATTTTCTCAAAATGCCTAGATGGAAGTCTCAAAATTGGAATACTAAATGTTGTGAATGTTTTGAACATCATAACTTTACTCAAATGATAATTCAATGATCTAACAATTTATTATAACCTTTGAAACGTGTTTTTGAATGTCATATCAAGGTTTTCAATCAAACTTGATTTGACTTCTCAAATTGTTAATTAAATGGTAGGAATTATTTTGATAGTTTTACTTCCAACACTTGAATGGCTGTGACTTATGGTATAATTTAGTTTTTTGGGGAATGTGACCCAACTTTTTTTACTACAAAGATGAGACATTTCCAATGGTCTAAAGATGGTTAATTTGGATAAAGTTTTGTCCTCACAACTTAATCCAAATATCTTAATAGACCCATCAAATATTGTTGCATTTATCCTTACTTCATTGCCTTCCATTGCAATATTGTTGATGAGTTTATTGTTATTGCCAAATTGTGTGAATGCATTATTCATTACCTTAGTCAAATTCCTTATAGTTTAAATGACTTTCATTTGTGTGTAATTATTGGCCTTACATCTTGTTTTGAATATTTTCCAAGCATTTTTTTTGGGTTTGAGCTCATGCTTCTCCTTATATACAAATTTACTGCCCTAAATACAATCAATGGACTTTGCAAATAACAAATAACTTGGGTTTTTTTTTTTGTGGATTTAGCCATGCTCTTATGAACATAAGAATAAATTCTCTTCATTTTTTTGGGTTCCAGCATACCTTGAACTTCTAGCATTCGTGAAATTTTGTTTTGTTGAAAAAAAATTGACATCAAGGTGGGTTCGTACCATAACATAAAGGTGGCTTCAACACATGTTTGCCAAATAATCATTTAATTTTGAAGGTTCCATTTTCAAAATGAAATATTTCTCAAATATTTCAAAAGATTTTTCATTTTCCTTTGCAAAAAAATGTTCTTGGAAAAAAATAACTTTTGAAAATTTTAGCATTTTTAAAAGTAGTATAATTTGTGTCAAATCTACCAAGGTACTACAATACTTGGGATAACATATGGCCAAGTGGGACAATGAATTGACATTTAGTTGATTTGGAATTGAAGTGCAAATTGATTTGTGAATTACTTGTATGAATTTCTTAGCTATAGATGAACTAGAAGGGATGAAATTGGAAGTTGTTTATGTAATCTTGTGTCATTATTATTGGTATGATTAGCTTTTACTTCATAAGTGTTGGGATTCTTAATCATCATTGACTTCAATTTTTTCATTAAGGTTGAAGGTTAAATGATTTGTAGACATCTTCTATATCATCCAACAATGAAATCTCTCATATGTAGTCGTTTGAAGATGGGGTGATGTATGGCAAGAAATTTTGTAAACATTTATGTTTTACCCAAAGTTATTTGGAAGATTGAGAGATGCTAGTATACCATGTTCATGGACCAATATTCTTCATGTGTTCTAGTGCCTACCATGTAATCATACATCTTCTTGAAGTTACTAGAGGGGTGAGGAAGGAGAATCACATATGGGAACAAAGCGTGGAAAAAAGGGGAATGATGGGGCTATTGAAACATCATGTTTTGGCATGTTAGGTAACACTAAAAACATTTTTGGCAAATCTATGTTTTCCAAAGATTGGAAGTTTGCTTGCTATTAGATCACATGCCATGTAAAAATCCACAATAGATTTTGTGTTAGATAACTTTCTTGGTTTGAATCCATTAATAAATCTTCTCCTTAACATAAAATTAAACTAGAGTTACCATGGGGTGTGTTCGAAGTTGAAGCAACTTGAACTTTAAGAGAGGAAATATGTCATCTTCAAGCACACCTATCTAAAGTATGTACAACTTACGACTTACAACTAGGTTAAAGGACTAAGTAAGTACTTCAGACTTAAAAGCTCTAAAAGTAGGTGAGGGGAAGCAAATGAATTGATATGTTACTTATTTCAGATATCTAATTCATTGTTATGCTTCTCATTCTATTTTGTTCATGCACAATTTTGGTTTGATTGTGTTTGTAATCTTTTGTTAAGAAATACAAATTGTTAAGTATAATGTCATAATGAGGTAATTTGGATTCTGAAGTGCAACTAGTAGAATTAATGCAAATATTATGACATGGACCTTGTGTATTTTATGCCTTCATTTACAAGAGAAACTCTCCACCAAGACTTCAACTCGGAAGAGAAAATTAATTTTACAGCAAGCAAGCTCGAAGAGGAAATGTCCTCTCCAAGAAGAGACCCAAGTCAGTCCAGAGCCTCCCACTCCACAAATTTTGCACCACCAAATTTTGCAGCTATAGAAGGAAGCTAAAGTTTGAGTAATTAATTTTTGAAGTTGTCTATTGAAGTGTGTGAGTTATTAGTAGTATTGTATATTATGAACAATGGTACTTCAATGGCAAATTGTTGAGTAGTTGAGGATGGGAGTGAGTTATGAAAGATTGGAAATGGGTTCCCAAGGATCCTTGGAATCAAAGCACATACAATCTACAAACACCCCCTCCCAAACACTACCTCCTAACCCCTGAAGGACAACTAGTTTTCATTGTGTGGAATCTGGATTATGGAAGTGGAGTTTGGACAAGCTTGCAATCTGATCAATATTTGTATACATGGAATGGGCTGCAGGTCAAAAGAACCAGCTAAAACCTCCCATAAGTAAATTCTGCAGCTCCTGAAAAAAACTGAACAAATACATTAGGTGAACCAAAGAGAATAGGTCTTGGAGCTCCAGAAAAAAAACTGAATGAATTTGTTGGGTGAACAAGGAAAATGGTATCAGAGCTGCCAAAAAAAACTGAACAAATGTGTTGGGTCAACAAAGAGTATGGGTCTTGAAGCTCCAGAAAAAAACCAAACAAATCTGTTGGATGAAGAACGAAAATGGGTCTTGAAATTCTGGAAAACACTGAACAAATTTGTTGGGTCAATAAAGAAAATGGGGTCTTGAAGCTCCAGAGAAAAACTAAATAAAGAAAGTTAGTCCTGTTGAGGATTTGACATATGCTGTGTGGACTCTGAACTTCAGTGGACTCTTGTGTCATCATATCTTCATACGCTTTCCAGGAGAAATGGAGTTTTGTGAGAAACAAAACAAGAATGCTTGCTGCTTGGAGTAAGAGATTCAAGATTTTGTGCAGTTTTGAAAATGCCGTAACAACTCGGATCCCACAAAAAGCTTTCCATAAATGAATCAGCACATGAATACCTCTTTTTCATAATGCACTGTGGCAGATTATTAGATCATGAAGTCTTCCAGGAGCTTTGCAGCACTGCCCACTGGAAATGGAAACAGTCAGTTCACTTGTAACCTCCTCCTCTCATTTCAAGTCTTGTTTGAGGGAGATTCTTTTTTTGTTTTTTTTACAGTGGTTGATTCTTGCAAGACACGAGATTCATCTTCATTCAAGTGATTCTCCCTTACAAGAATTAGAGGACAGATGACAATCCACTTCTATTGAGCATGCAAGCTTGATCTTGAATGTCAAGATAGGGTTTAGGGTTTAGGGTGTATCATGAAATGTGATAAATCTTGCTAAAAATCCAACAGAAAGCATACATACATGTTGCAGAGTTTTTGCAAATGTTAAAAAAAGTTGCACAACACCAAGGCCATTCTTCACCTTCCTGGGAAATGATGTCCACCCCACCACCATCTCAAGAGCAATTTTCAAACCCTAGACATTTTGATCAACCAGAGAATGTGGTATCGGTTTTTCTAGCTTTACATTCTTCAACCTTTGATCGCAACAGCAGTAAGGGTCCGACATCTGACTCCTCTGAACCCTAATATTTTGACCAGAAAAAAGTACAGGAACTTGCAGAATACCTCATAAGGAAATCCTTAGCTGTTCTGATGTGAAAGCACTCAAATGTTGCCACTGTTTGAAAAAAATTCCACCAATCATCTAGATTCCGAAAGCCAAGAAGCTCCTGCAAGTTTTACCCACTGTGGCAATCAACACCAGAATTGCTAAAATACACAGCGGATAGAGATCAGACATCAGAAAACTCTGCAGGAAAATATGAGAACAAACACTTGCTCAATAAGCAGATGGCCTATTGTTGTCAAAATTATAACAATACTAAGCCCAGCACCAAGTTTTCTAGGCATCTTGGTTGAGCAGAGTATTAGCAAGCACATTAGCAAACCAAAGCACACATGCTATTGGCATGCGAGAAAGTATGTATAAGAAGAGGACACACAAAGCCAAGACGTCACACTACTGCTCATGTCACAAGCCTGTAATGGATCCAATGGAACATCATGGCGAGCATTCCTTACAAACATGGGAGGGAGGAAATCAAACTCTCTGCAGCAGTGCGTGATCTCGCTCTCCCCCAAACGACTGAACAGAACCCACAAATCAAACCTCCGAGCACAAAAGACACTAGAATCGGAGGCAAGCTCTTTGTAGATCTAAACCGTCCAAAAATGAGAATCGACGGACAAGCTCTCCCATCCGCTAGGGTATCGAAATAGCGTGCAGTTAGTAATCGTTTTCCACAGTCGAACTGGGCTAGTTAGTGTCTTTTTCCATCCCAGAACGAGGTCTTTAGTGTCTTTTTCCAGCACAGAACGGGCTATAGTTCTAGAACGGTCTCATTGGTATCATTTTCCAGCGTAGAATTTGGAGGAGCCGCCCGCCGCCTCCCCCTTCTTCCCTCTTGAAAGACGACGAGAGCGTTAGCTGTGAAGTCCCAGTTCTCTTCGCGTGTGTTGTTGTCGTGGATCCTTCCTTCCGCGGCTCTCGCTGCGCGCTGCTGCTTACTTCGTAACAGAAGTCTAAACACACAGGACTTCTGGTGTGTGTGTCTTTGTTAAAAGAGTCAGTCATGGCCGAGCTTCAAGAGTACAGATGTTTTGTCGGAGGCTTGGCATGGGCCACGGATGATAGCCGCCTGGAGACGGCGTTCAGGCCTTATGGCGAAGTGGTTGAGTCCAAGGTGCTGCCTTTTTGTTTTTTCCCCACTCTTCTGTTGCTCCTGCTTTTCGTACTTGTGTTTGTTTCTCTTTTCATCTTTCAATGTTGTGTGTTTCCTGTCGTTTTTGTTTTGTTTTGGAGTCTTGTCTCTTTTCGGCATGCTGAGAATTGGTTTTTGGATGTGTGTGTGCTCAACTCTGTTTCTAGATGTAGAGGTGTGAACTTGTGTAGTGATGTGCGTGTTTTTTGTTGGTAGCCGCCTTTTGGTCCTTTTTATTTTGTTTGTTTCTTTTGTATTCGTGGCTTTGTTCATGGGGCGTTGGAGTGAGGGTTTCTGTCATTTGGTTCGGTTTTGCGACGGCCGTATGCTTGTGTTATGTGTTCGGCAGTGGCTGATAATCTCATTACTATCTTGTATGTGTCAAATGTTTCGTCGCCGTCCTGCAGGTCATCCTGGACCGCGAGACCAACCGCTCACGAGGGTTTGGTTTTGTGACGTTTGCCGATGAGAAGGCCATGAATGAGGCCATCGAGCGCATGAACGGCACGGAACTGGATGGGAGAAGTATCACTGTGAATCAAGCGCAATCCAGGGGTGGAAGCGGAGGTGGTGGCGGTGGTGGCTACCGTGGCGGGGGTGGCGGGGGCTACGGCGGTGGAGGAGGAGGAGGCTACCGTGGAGGCGGTGGTGGTGGATATGGTGATGGAGGAAGCCGATATGGTGGTGGTGGCGGGGGTTACGGAGGAGGTGACCGAGGTGGAAGTGGAGGTGCTGGCTATGGCAGCCGTGGTGGCGGCAGTGGTGGTGGTGGTGGTTATGGGGGTGGAAGCCGTGGAGGATATGGTGGTGGTGGGGATGGTGGATCTGGGGGTAGGAACTGGAGGAATGATCGCGGCGGCAGTGAGTATTAAGCTGTAATTTTTCTTGCTGGCTCAACTGTTGGACATGGCTGAGATGTGAGATGCAAGCCATGGCCTGCTTTCAGTGGCACCTGCTATCACTGTCCATGGGGTGTGTGCCTGTTCAACTCTTACCTGAAGAGCATGCTTCCCAACCTTGCAGGTGGGCGCAAGTGCCTGTCGGGCGGAGCTGACCAATGGGATTACCAGCCTTTTGTGAATCGATTACTATGTTCTTGTTCTTGCTACTTTTTTCCCTTGTTCTATCTCTTGTGCAGCAAGTTTTGCATGATGCCCTGCTCGGTGCAGTTTGGAAGCTGGAAAGTCCTTCCACACTTGAGATTCCTAGGAGGAAACTGCACTTGCCTACTGTTATGATACTTTTTCACATGCCACAAGTTGATATGGCTTCTTATGGTTACTACTCAAATGGCACAGCACCCTCATCTGACAAAGTGCTTGCTAGTTGCTTTCTTGGCCTTGAGATCAAAGCTCACCTTATACTGACTTGCACTTCTGATTGCAGGGCCTTCCAACACTTCCATAAGCTGGAAGGTGTTATTTTATCAGTGTGTTTTCTTCTTCTTCTCCATGTTTTGTTGTCACTTGTACTCCACCCTGTAGCTGCATTTTGCCAGCAAGTTGAGCCTTTGCCATGGCTGACAAGTCTGCATCACTAAAGAGGAGGGAATCTCGAGGTTGAAATTATGATCTAGAAGAGTTTTGGGTGGTCAGAGGTAAGTTCACCTGCCTTCCTATGTGCTTTTGAGCAAGGAGAACACAAAGAACTACAGATGCATTATGTGTCGAATGAGCAAAGCAGGGCATTCCTGGTGTGTTATCCTTGCAGGTCAGTGGTCACCCACATGGACATGCTTTAGACAAAAGAAATCATCACCTCTTTGATGAGCATTAAAGATTACATGATTCTTCTGATGTGCACTCTTCCAGGAACACAAGACGGTCTGCCCTGTAGCCATTTTATGTTCACATGTTCTATCAGTGGGGGCTCAAATCTGTTTGATGTAGCCATGGGACTGGGAACTGTACTTAGTCCTGTTACCTATTGGAGATTCTTAACTACATAGTTTCATCAAGGAACCAATTTTAGTACATCACACTGAACTAGAGTCTTACCTATCCCAATTGCTGCTCCATCCCACATTGCTATGGTTCTTTTATATCTGGTTTTAGTCTCTCAGGTCAAGCTGATCTTATGTTTTAGGATCCTGAAGATGATCTTTGCATCTAGGGGTGAATCAAACAGGTGGGTATATATAGAGATGGAGGGATCAGGTCATGGTAGCTCGGCATGGGGACGTGGCTGTTGCATGCACCCGTGCTTGCTACAAGTGTGCAAGCATCCGAGCTGTTCTGTCAAATTTCTTGATTCTACAATTTTTCTATTGTTGATCCTTCATGTGTACACCTTTGCTTTGTAAAGTGGTTTCATGAACTACTGTAATCTTCCAGAGCCTGAAGGTTCTCTCTTTTTGTGATCTCTTTTATGCTGTAGGTGACTGATAGAATCTGACTGTTAACTATGCCTTACTGTGAACTTTGATTTCATTTGGGAACTTAGTGGAGCATTTCATTTTTTTTGGTCACTGGTTTGAATGCACCATTATGAGAGGAGCCATTTGCTAATTTTTGGGTTGAATCTGGGGTAGGGTTTTAGACTGACCATATTAATAGTCACTTTTTCTGCAGGTGTAATATCATCATCTGGCGACTTGTGTTTTCTCTTTTATTCCAGACCTCTTAATGAATTGACTAGGTCTATGGTATCAATTTTAAGCTTTCTAGATGAACAGTTTTCTAGACATTCCTGTGAGAGAAATTAAAGATCTTTTGAGGTAATGGGTTTCACAAGTTTTTTGAAGAAACTATTCTGATTGAAAGGTGAAGGTGAAAGTATGAGTTTGGAGTTGCGGGGTCTGGACTCTCTTAGATTTTGTTTATATTGGAATGAGTGGCTGGTACTAGTAAGAAAAATGAAGTTGATGGAATCTCTGTTGCAGTTTTGAAGCAGGTTAAGGGTATGTATTCTAACCCTTTTTAGACTTGTATCTTGGATGTGGTATCGGTTCCACACATATATGGAATGGTTTTTTGAAAGCAATTTGGGTTCTTGTTGTGAAAATCAGACCTAGTTCTTCTTTCTAAATAAAACCACCAGTTCTAACTTTGCCATAATAGGACTGGTGGTACTGACTGCCAAAGTGGGTACCTAATATCTACCCAACAAAGGTACATCTTGTTATGGCATCAAGGAAGTAATTCTTGACTGCTTAGAGGACTCTACCATACCTACAACTGATATTTGGCAATTCTTTGTGACTATTTATTAAGTGTAAATGTTCTATTGCAACTATTTATTTATTTATTTATTTAGAAAATGAGGTTTGTCAGTTTCAAATTTAATTGTCCAGAATTTCAACAGTTGAAGAATAAGTATATCAATAAACTTTTTTTTTTCCCTTGAACAAACCTTTTGTGAATTATTTTGTGCCAAACATCAGTCATATATAGGTATGGTATTCAGCAGCAAACAAAAGCAAGGAAACGAATTTTTGAGATAATATGAAGTTGGCATGTTGAAAATCATCATAATTATGATACTTTACAGTCTAAATAATATCATTACTCATATGACAATATCATAGTACATCATTGGAAAATAATATAGTTTCAATTTTTTAAAAAATGGAGTTAATTTTCTGAAAAACAATAATTATTTGTTTTGCTGACATGAAAACTGACTCTAGGCTACATTTGTCCAGTGGATTTGATATTAACCACAACTGGAGTGAGATTGGAATTGGGTACTACCAGCCATGACTGTAGTATTGTGGTTACTTCGGCACAAATTAACTAATTTTTAGAAATTTTTTAGAAAATTACTTTCTCAAAGAACAAGTTTTTGTGAAGGATAAATGAAGAATCTTTTGGAATGTTTTGAAGTATTTAATAAATTCAAAATGAAATGTTTAAAATTAATTAAATTGTACTTTATAGTGACATGTTAAGCCTCACACTTCCTGAAAAATGCAATTAATTAAGTTTTCCTGCATAACTTTCCCTTGGCAGTGTGAGACAATTTTTTAGGCTCCTGCATAACCTTTCATTAATTAAATTTTACATCCTGCAACTTCCTTTTCCCTCAAAAAGTAAAATAAATGAAAACTCAGAAATATAAAACTGTGCAATGACATCAACATGGAGATTTGTACACATTTTTCAAAAAGGTTCTTTTTGACCATTTATGAAGTCTGGAAACAAATTATTAGACCCATTTCTTTTAAGGTTTAAAAACATGCAAGTTGTCCAATCTAGTATGCACACACATATTCTGTTTGCAAAATTGCAAGGCAACTACTGTTGTGAGGTTGAGTACTATCTGGAGAACAAGAAACCATGGGTTTCTCACCTTGTATGCTCCTACAATTGGTACTGTATGCAGGCAAAAGACAACACCACATGATGTCACCATGACATTTAAATAGCTGTTAAAGCTAGAAAAGTTCGGTGTAATGCTTGGAGGTCAGTTAAAAGTCCTGTAGAAAATTAATCTTTGGAAAGCTATCGGCTCAGCCATCTCATGGGCCACATATACCAGGAACATTGTTCTTCCAGCTTCAAATATCTCTCCTCTACACAGTAATAGAATTATGAATCCCAAAGAGCAAGACTAAAAGGGTGGTATTCAATGGGCCAAAGTTCAGTGAATTTGTAGTTCTTTGACAAAGCATGAAGATTGTTCATTTTCAGACTGATTGCATATGCATATAGATGCTTCTCTGAAGTAATTTGAATCAATATTTCATATTACAAGGGCATTACCAAATCCCGTACCTTAAGCCAGCAATTAGCCTTCAAGGATGTGTACAGCATCACAATATGTGAGACAGGTGAAATGTAAAGGAAAAAAGCAAACCCATGGGATGTTTTTCCCTGTGATTTTACCCCTTGGTGTTTGAAGAAATAATGGACCGGGCCTGTGCATGCTCCAATTTCCTTCTAGAAGTTATTCCAATCTTTTCTGCTTATGTTAGTCATTCCTCTTCAAAGTCCTATTCCCCTTTGTCTTTACCAATGTGCTTCTCTCTTGTCCCTGCCTCAATTGTCATTGTTTTTTTAATGCGAGCAAATTAACTGCCCCATGGTTTGCACTAGCAAATTTGTTCGGAGTCTGGTCAGAATTGGTACATTGTGCCTATATAAAGCTGATATACAGACAGAAAGAATACTGGATTACAAGATGTGCTTCTCAAACACACAAACAATTTCAATTTTAAGTGGTATCATGTCTGTTACAATGGGGTAAGCAAACCATGCCAATGAACCAGATATAGTCATTGACAGAATTTTACTTCAGGGTGCCTGTTGTAATGTGGGCAATGAGTAACAGTTGCTTGTTAAAGTGTGCTTGAGTAGAATCTGCATTCCAATTTTCCAACAGATACATATGCCTAGTGGGTTTGGTTTTCTGCAAACATTTGAACTCTCAAGTCAGTTGTCGGTTCCATATATCAACCAGTAGTACTCTGCTACCTGTGCCTGGCAACTCTATCATATGTTAGTACATTATAGTGAGCACTTTGCTATAGTTTTTTTTGCTTGATCAAAACAGAGAGTTCAAATTGTTGCAGATTCACAATTGAATGGTGCTTCAGCATATACTTTTAAGTGTGAAGCCATTCAGCTTCCCACAAGTTCCTTTCTTTCCAAAGTTCCTACATTAGACATTGGCTTG
>Ga0116227_10007978_pt1 | contig 20295 bp, 6 predicted proteins | sample S1TSphgellanicum_FD_89693 | JGI IMG/M metagenome (GOLD analysis project Ga0116227, IMG submission 89693) | Host-associated microbial communities from peat moss isolated from Minnesota, USA - S1T2_Fb - Sphagnum magellanicum MG | ecosystem: Host-associated > Plants > Peat moss > Unclassified...
CAATAGCCATTAATAGAATAGCCACCAATAGCCATCAATAAAATAACCACCAATAGGCACTAATATAATAACCATTAATAATCACCAATATAATGGCTACTAATAGCAATTAATATAATGACCACCAATAGCCATCAATAAAATAACCACCAATAGGCACTAATATAATAACCATTAATAATCACCAATATAATAGCTACTAATAGTAATTAATATAATAGCCACCAATAGCCATCAATAAAATAACCACCAATAGGCACTAATATAATAACCATTAATAATCACCAATATAATAGCTACTAATAGCAATTAATATAATAGCCACCAATAGTCATATATGAAAATTATTAGAATCGCCAAAAATAATCAATAATAACCTCAAATGGTTGAAAATAGCACAAAATAACCAAAAATAATTTATAATATATATAAATAGCCTAAAGTGAAATAATTTACAATAGTCAAAAAAACATCAAATAGCCAAAAGCAACTTACAATAACCAAAAATAGCCTAAAATGAAATAGGCTAAAATAACCAAAAGTAATTTAAAATAACCAAAAGTAGTCTAGGGTGAAATAGCTAAAAGTAATTTAAAATAACCATAAATAGACGTAAATAATGTAAGGTAAAATAATTTAAATTAATGAAAAGTGGCTTTATAATAGCTAAAAGTAGCTTAACATAAGTAGTATTATTATATTAACAAAAATCTTATCCATTTATTAAACATTTTCTTCTCAAAAAAATGATCATTGAAATTTTATTGAATAATGATATTCAAAAACAAATTATTCAAATGATTTTACACTTTCAAAAGGAAATAAATGTACATTATGTACATTATTGAAATTTAAAAAAAATTAAATTCGAATCATTTCATTTTAACAAAATCTCTATAAAATATGAATTTTCAAATTTTATGTTTTGTAATGTTTAAAATGAAATACTTGATAAATAGAATGCAATGTAACATATTATCACAACAAGTGGGGTTTGCTTCCATTTGAAAGGTCAAAGGATGAAACCTCACTATTGATGTGTGTGTGTGGTCAACATTGGTAAGTTGACCAAATATTTTTGTATATAATTCCTTAGAATAGGTGCCAAGGTTGATTATGTGGCTTATGTACCTAGGGTAAGTTTTTAACCTAGCTTAAATAATGACAGGTGTCAATAACTCATAGGTTGAAAATCATGAAATTATCAATAATATTATATATTAATTAATTTAAATTTAACTAATTTCCATGTTGCCTGGTTAATTAACTACCAAATGAATGGTTTGATAAATTTGTATTTCACTTTAGAGTAACCTTGTTTCACTAAGTATTAGTGAACTACTTCACTGTCTATAACAACTGGTCCCTATTCATTAAGGGTTAACCAATTTCACCATGGTAAAAATGTCCAAATTCACTCAAAATCAAAATCTAATGAAACCTAGAATGAACTAAGATGCATTTTGGTGTAGTGAAAGGACTTTCAAAAGACTTGTATAATAAAAAATAAGTTGATGGTAAAAAAAAATGATATGATAATAACCTATTACACACATTAAAACAACATTCATAATTTCAAAAATGTGAAATTCTAAAACTTTGAAAATTCACCATACCTTTGTTTCATTTCACTTGGAGTGAATCTTAAATCATTATATAATTGTCATGCCCACTTATAGTCAAAGCATTTCAACTAAGGTTACTTTTGATTTATTAAAACTATTATTTTAATCTTGAATAAAAGTTCATAATTAATAATTAATCAATATATTGCATTTTTCAATGTATAGAACTATTTATTATTTATTACAACCTTTTAATGTATCAATTATCAATTAGCTGAAATGTGGCATAATACATGATTATTTGAACCAAATGACATCTAATTAAATAAGAATTTCTTACATACAATTTTGACAAAATGTTATATTTTGTTTTCGACTTGCATTTGATAAAAATGTTAAAACATTTTTAAAAACAAAACAAGATGAAAATCCAATCTTTATAATGTATTATTCAATAGTTAGTTTTAATATAAAATAAATATTATATATAATATCTTATATATATATTTCGTTTTTTAATTTGGAAAAAATGTCATAGATTATATTAAATTTTATTTTAAAATATTGATTAAAATAAACTATATCTCAAAAAATGAACATGTTGATTTTAAACATATTTATTTGCAAATCATCTTTTGAAAAATAATTTCAAGACATCATTGTTGATATGTATTAATTGGTGAGATTCAAATTGCATAGATTTTCATTTTAAATTTAATATTTTATTCTTCAAAAATTATAGATGTGTACATCTTGGGAAAATATTCATTCCTAGAATTCAACCAAAAATTTTCGTCAAAAAAACCAAATTGGTGGGGTGGGGGGGCGGGAAGACCCTTTGTCATTTTGGACAAGTTGATTTGAACATGGCTAGTGTGACTGGGGTGGTCTTTTTGACTGGTAGAATAAGGACAATTTGATTGGCCATTTTGACTGATGAATATTGAACCATTTGATTGGTCAAATGATTTAATAATTTATTTTAATATTATTATAAAAACAATTTGAAGGAAAATGGGTAAATAGGTAGGTCATAGAAATGTAGGTAGGTAGGTGGTAACCTAACCTAGCCTAGCCTAGCCTAGCCTAGCTACCTTAACCCCCTAAGCATATACATAAATTATAAGTATTAAGAATTGAACCCTTGACCTCCCCAATGATAAACCAAATCTTTAACCAATGGACTACACCATCAAAAGATGTTCAACTTTTGTCAAGTTTTTTATTTCACATGTTTATTTCAACACATCATTATGAGACTATGATATATGTAGGTAGGTATGTTGTAGGAGGTAAGTGGGTGGGTGGGTGGGTAGGTAAATAAATAAATAGGTAAGGAGGTAGGTGGGTGGGTGGGTAGGTAAGTAATTAGGTAGGTAGGTAATTAATAGGTACCATGGGTGGATGGGTAAGCCGATAGGTGGGTGGTTGGTAAATAAATAAATAGGTAGGTAATAATTAATAGGTGGGCGGGTGCGCGAGTTGATAAGTCAAGAAGTATGTAGGTGGGTGGGTGGGTGGGTAGTGAGTAGGTTATAGTAGGTAGGTAAATAGGTGGGTGGGTGGGTACGTAGGTGAAAAGGTTGCAGTATGTAAGTAAATAAATAGGTGGGTAGGTAGGTTGTAATAGGTAGGTAAATACGAAGGTAGGTAAGTAAGTAAGTTGTAATAAATAGGTATATAAATAGGTCGGTAAGTAAGTACAAGTTGTAATAGGTAGGTAAGTAGGTAAGTAAGTAGGTTGTAGGTAGGTAAGTAGGTCGATAGGTAGGTAGGTAGGTTATAGTAGGTAGGTCAGTAGGTCGATAGGTAGGTAGGTAGGAAGGTTGTAGAATATGGTAAATAAGTAGGTAGGATGCCCCATTTGACTATAATAACATTGGCCATCTTGACTAAATGTTCTACTTGACTAAAACCCCATTGGCCATTTTTACCAAAGGTGTTATTTATTAATGTTCAACTTAACTAAATGTTCCAATTATCTGGACGTCATTGGCCATTTTGACCAAGGTGGTCAAGTTTTTGTCCAATTTGACTAGATGTTCAAGTTAACAAATAATCAAATAAGTTATTTCAACCAAGTTGATTGGTCAAAAAATACACATGACATTCAAGCCCCTAGCCTCTAGTCAAAATATATATGTTCACTAGTCAAAAAAGACCGATTAATCAACTTGGACCATTTGAAAAACAAAGAATTCTAGTAGTGTATTGAAGACTGAAATTTAAATTTTTTTATTTGGATAGTTCATGACATTGTCCAATGTTTAACACATGGCCCTTTGTTTAGCTTATGGAAAGTGCCCACCTACAAAGATAATTATTTAGTTATTTAGTTGGCCAAAAATACATTTGTAGGTTAAGCAACACACGTTGGGGATTCACCTTTAAAATTTGCAATTTTTTGTATATTTGTAACACATGTTAAAGTTATTGCATTACTTGTTGCAAACCAATCTATTGGCATTTGCCACATGGGTGTTCATGTTAGAGTTGTAGGACACAGTAGTTGTTGGATCAATTGAATAAATACTATAAACATTCGCACATATTGATTACTTATGACCCACATTTTGTGTGTATTGATTGGATGTCACCAACATATGTGTGTATTGACTTGGTGCCATTGCCAAATTCTATGGATGTTGATTGGGTGCTAGTATTGTTGGCAATATTGTATAGGGTATGCATAACCAAGATTAGGCTAATGCCAATCTTGAAACCTTGACACACCTACAACTAAGATTTGGGAACATTAAATGGAACCATTGCAACATTTACTTTTACATCATTTGAAGGTCTTGGAAAAATTAGTAACAAAGTTTTGAACAATTTGGATGTAATAAGTTATGAATTAAAATTTGAATCTCACTAGTATGTTCATCTAGCCATTATAAACATCATGATTACATTAAACAAATAACCAAACCTACAACATTTCTAATCGTATGTTGGTTTGAAATAATAAACAGCCAAACCTATAACATTTATAATTGTATGTCGGTTTGAAACAACTGGTTTTGGAATGTCATTACTATTAACAACCTTAATAGCCATGAGCTTCCATTTTCTTGTAACCTCATCTTTAATCATTGTCCCCTCATCACTAAAGTTAATTCATCTTGGTGTGAAAAGGTAGGAAAATCTATAATTACTTTCAATTTTTTTACTATGGCCACAAAGGATTAATGATCCAAAAAAGGGGTGCAATTCACTAACTTAAATCACTATGGGACTTTAAAAGTGAAATACATGAAACCCCACCCTAGTCATTCCAGCTTGCCTAAAATTATGTCACTATATAAGGTCATTATGTAATCATCATGTTTCACTACAAATTAACATAATTCATTATTATTTGAAGTAGTTAATTATAATAAATAGGTTCTTTTTTTGTTGTTGTTTTAAATACTTATGTTATTGTACCCTAGGTTATTGTAGGCTATTGTACCCCATGTAATTTTAAGTTATTTTACCCTACGTTATTTTCGACTATTTTTTGTTATTCCACCCTAAGTTATTTTAGGTTATCTACCTTCATTTTTAAAATTTATTATAAAGTATTCCACCTTTGACTATTATAGGTTATTCTTAATTATTATAGGCTAATCCATTATAAGTTATTTTAGGTAATTTAAATTAATTTTAACTAAAATTATTATCAATTATTCCACCTTAGACTATTTTAAGTTTTTTACCCTAGCTTATTTTTTACTATTTTAAGCTATTCCATTTTAAATTACTTTAAGTTATTTTATCAAAGGTTATTTTTAACTATTTAAAAATATACCCTAGGCTTTATTTTAATATTTTAAATTATTCTACCTTGAGCTATATTTTAATCTATTATAGCCTTAAACAATTTAAAGTTACATAAAATAAAATAACCTACATAACATAATCTAACTTAATTTGGAATAACCTAGAATAACTTAGGGTGGAATAACCAATAATAATTTGGAACAACCTAAGGAGGAATAACTTGAAATAACTAAAAAGAGCTTAGGGTAAAATAATTTGAAATAATTTAAAGATGAATAACCTAAAATAACATTAAATAATTTAAAATAGCTCACTTCAAAACAATTGTAAATAACCAAAAATAATTCAAGGTTGAATAACCCAAAATAACCTAGGGTGGAGTAGTTTTAAATTTCCAAAAATGGCCTAAAGTGGAAGAGCCTAAAATAACCAATAATGGTTTAACATTGAATATCCTAAGATAGCTTAAGGTGGAATAATTTAGAATAGCCAAAGTTAACCTAGGCTGGAATAACCAAGAATCACCTAGGGTGGAGTAGTTTTAAATATCCACAAATGGCCTAAAGTGGAAGAGCCTAAAATAACCAATAATAGTTTAACATTGAATATCCTAAGATAACTTAAGGTGGAATAGTTTAAAATAGCCAAAATTAACCTAGGCTGGAATAACCTAAAATAATTTAAAATCTAAGGAATATGTTAGAATACCTTAGAATAAATTAATTTCAACATTTGGGACTTGTGAATCCCTAAACCACTAAAGGATTATTTAAGCATTTTTTCCATTTGTGATATCTATGATGCCGCGTGTGAATAAAATTATCTACCATTAGAAAACTAGTGACCTACAATTGCAATGATCATCTAATAATTAGATGTATTGTGTTTGATTACACCAATGTGTCATGGTTCTATTTGATATATTTTTTCATTTGCATGTGCAAATATTCATTATTAATCATACATTGGGGACTTATTTTTGCCACTTGTCATGATTATATTAATCACAACAATGTCTCTTTGGGTTTTGCAACTTCTCTTGTGATGTGTCACTAAAGGAAATCTTATCATTTGCAACCACCTCATGTGTGACTAGGTGCACTTAAATGTTGCCTACAACTGTGAATAGTTGTTTATGCAACTACTTTTCAAGTTTGGATGATTTTTCATTTTCTCTTCATTAGGTTGTGACTATGACTTGTTCCATCCTTCCTATGTGTTGATTTTTCATGGTGTCTTTATATTTTTTATAATACCATATATATATTTAATTGCACACACAACCAAAATAATCACATTACAACAATGTTGTCATATTGTCTACAAGTCTGTCAAGATGTGGTGCATTTGTTTGGACACTAACACAACCCCATGTCACATCAAAATAGGTTCAATTGAAGTCAAAGCAAGGTCGAGTTGCTCAAGGGCTATTAGGGGTGATTGAAACCACATCAATTGGTCATCACAAACCATGTGGCAATTGAAATTATTTAACTATCAATAAAAAAAACATTCGAACAACAACCAAAAACTTTTTGAACAACATTATTTTATTAACTGATTTAGGCAAAAAAAATTGCACTAGGAAATAAGACATTTTATTCACTAAATCAATGATGGAAATTGAATCATCATCCATCAAGTGATAAAAAAATTTGGGTGGTGAGAAAAAAAATTCAATCGCCAAATTTTAAATCACCCAATTTGGTGACTGAATTTTTTTAGTGACCCAAGCTAGAGACCAAATTTTCTTTTGGGGGTAGTGATAGATAATGTTTTAGCCACTAGTTCAATGGTGGAAATCAAACCACTATTGATTAGACAAATGAAAATTTTTAAACAACACCCAAAATTTTTACGAACAATGACCAATTTTTTTTTTCAAGTGGCAACCAAAAAATTTCGATCATTCAATTTAGCAACCGAAAATTTTTAGTTGCCTAGTTTAGTGACAAAATTGGTTTAACCAAAAAAATTCAATCACCAAAAAAAAGGCCAACATTCATCAAAAAAAACAAATTTGACATATGTGGACAAATGTTAATGTCACAAGAAATGAAATTTGGGTGCATCATGTTTGTTTTGAAACCCTACATTACAATTGCATTTAATCCTTAAGCTACCTAAGTAACTACCTACTAAATGTTGAATACCTACCTATTCTAAATAACTACCTAGTACATAACTATCTAACATATAATCAGTAAGTAATTAATATTTATTAAGTACCTAATTAATAGGTAATAATATTTACCAAGTGCATAATATATTATCTAATAACTAATTATTAGGTATACACTAGGCATCTAGGTACGTAGTTCTTACTAGGTAGGTACTTAGGTTATGTAGGTGGGTGAAAATAAATTAATAAAAGTCAATGGTGCCCCCTTAAGCAGTTTTTTAATCTAAGATGTTGTCAAAATATTTTCAAAATATTCTAAAAAACTCTTCAAAAAATATTTTTAAACTAGTAATTTTTTTTTGTATTATTATATTAAGGTTTATGAAATTCTTAAGCATCGATATGTGACATGTGTCATGTAATGCATGGCCTTTGGGATGCCATGTATCAAATTTTCATTGATGGACTTTGTAGTTGCATCACAATTGTAAGTATATATAGTTGCATGGACACATCTAGATATAAGATTTATGTATGTGTATTTTGCATTGCAAAATACTTTTGGTGGTGCCTTGTCCTTTGTTGTTAAGTCAAATTTTAATTGTAAATGTTGTTTATAAATAAAGCTAATTGCAAAAGACCAATCATAAATGATAGTTTTTCTTCTACTATGTGTTAATCCATTATTAGATAACTAAGGACCTATAGTTGCAATGTTCATTTAATAGTCAAACATCTATTATGTTTTGTTGCACCCATCTGTCAAATTTTTATTTCATATTTCTTCATTTGGAAGTGCAAAGTATTAGTTGTGCAATTGGGATTAATTGTTATTGCTTGTTATAGTTATATTGAGCACAATAACAAATCTTTGGGTTTTGTAATTATTTTGCGATGTCATGTGTCAATTTATTATTTGATAACTAGGGACCTAAAGTTGTAACATTCATCTAATAATTACATGTATTGTGTTTTGTTGCACCCACAAGTCATGATGTTAACTATAGTCACAACCAGTGTTGTGCATGTAAATGGTTTGGGACTTACACTTTGTGCAAGTGTAAGTGTATAATATTCATTTATATTCGTATAAGTGTAAGTGTAAAAATAAATACATTTATATGATTAAAAATACAAAATCTGATTTAAAAAGTAAATATATAACAATGTAAAGAATGTGTTTTTACTTGAGGAGGGGAAATTTCATAATGTTTTTGAAGATAAACCAACTAAATGGCCCATTGGAAGAAAAAAAACCATCAAAATATACACCCACAACTAATTCATATGACTTTGCAAGAAGGTTTGGTCATTAAAGTTTATTTATAAAATAAGGAAAACAACATTAGAACCTTGAGTTTGATCATAAATAGGGTGAAATTCAAAAAAATAAAAAATAAAAAATTCAAGGGTGGGAGGACTTCTATTTTTGTGGTGAACTTTCTCACCTTATTTTTATTTATTTTTAACACCTCCACTATTATTGCATATATTTTCACTGCTCTTACTTGTAAAGTTGTTATAATTATTTTTGAACCTTGTGCATTAAATGCTAATTTTCAGCATTTCATTCTCAGATTTAATAAATTTCCTTATATTCTAAATACCCTTAAAAGAAGGGTTTGGGGTGAAAAGAGGCCCAAAGACATGGTGAGTTTACAAATAATTTTAATATTTACACTTACACTTACACACCCCAAAACATTTATATGAGGCCATGTAAATGTATTTGACAAATATTTATACTAATCTCATGTAAATGTAAGTGTGTATATATATATATATTGCAACATGATAAGTTTAAGTGTAAAAAAATTGGACGTGCAAGCATAAATGATTTACACTTACACTAGATTTACACACCATATATGCCTATTTACATTTATACGCACAACATTGGTCACAACATTATTCTTAGCACATGACATGCCATGTCATCATCACTAAAAATTGAGTCACTATTAGTTACAAATCTCAATGGCACTTTTGACTAATTAATTTAATGTTATAAATATCACTAAACAAGGTCTCATGTCCATACCAACTCATGTTGACTTGTGTTTAAATCGACCATTTTTATGACTATCATTTCAACTATCTTTTGTGGCATGTGATAAAATGACTTGTAATCACATAGAATCGCAAAATGGTTTTTAATTGTACATTCAACTATATGATTTGTGATTACTATTTATTTCAATGAAGATGAAAATAATTTTCATATCATCCAAAATTATAAATGGCATCCAAAATATAAATGAAATTTTTTTTGGTGATTGGTAATGTGATTTACAAGTGACTAAACAACATCTAGCATCTTGTTCAACTTGAATTATGACTATATATCATAGTTGCAAATGTACATGTGGTGATAATAAGCTACTACATGCAAGATGTCATGTTATACTTACACAACCTAAATTGCTTAGTAACCTAAGCAACCCCTAGGTAACATTAGGTAGCCTAAATAGCATAATCAAGCCCTAGGAGCCCCTGAGGTAGGTTAATAATCTTTTTTAATGAATATTTGGTTTCGTTTCATATTACATAAAACATAGTTGATGCAATGCTAGGTGTAGGGCTAGATCAATTTTTTACTATTAGAACCTATTTATTATAATCTAAGCTAGGTAGTTTAGTGCTCACTCTAAGCCAAAGTGTCTAACCTAAGCAACTTATAGGTTGAAATGTCTAACATAAGCCACTTAAGTTTCCTAGCCCATGGTTTTAACCTAGGTGACTTAGGCTAGATAGGCTACGCCACCTAACTTAGGTAGGCCACGTGGTGCCATTTGTTCAATGTGGAACTTGCCAGGCGCCAACATTATAGTGGTAACAAAATTGAAGCATCCGCACATTTTTATTGTAAAATTAATTGCAAATGATTATGCCACGTAAGCATATGCGACTAGAAATTTTTGTTGTAAAACCAGTCATAAATGAGTATGTGTTGTTGATTAGATCATGAATATTAGATGAAAATTTTGTCTTAGTCTTCAATGCAATGACCGTTTCAACTAGGTTATATCATGTCTTTTGTGATTAAAATTTTATGTGACTTATCCAAGGCAATGAAAGGAATTTGTAGGACTGCATGTGGCATTTACAACTAAATAAATAAATCATTTACAAATGAAAAAATCATTAATACGCAAATTTTTTACAATGTATATATTAACACAAATTGAAAGATAATTGGATTTTTGCCCCAAAACCAACAAGTTCTCATATCGACTATAGTTGCAAAACCATGATGTCACATGGCATGTTGATATCCTTTGCCATTACTTTGTGATTTATGTTACTAAGTAATATAAATGTAGTAAAAAAAGACAACATCATTTTTGGGTCTTATTGAAAGGATGCAATATGCTACAATGCCATGTTCCAATTTTCTAAAAGTTTAGGTCTTCATAGTAAATAACTTATGGCACTTTAAAAACTTCAAATACAAGCTTTTGTTTGGTGATAGAACTAACGTGTGATTACAAGTTAGGATGGTTCATTTTGAACAAATGCAACATTCCAAATAGTCCATATTTTAAAACTAAAATGGTAAAAACATTGAAAAATCAATATTAAGTGGGGATTACATGATGATTAATGAACTAATAAAATCAAGAAGAATAAATAACCAAACTAGAAAACTCTTTGACATCCATGTTAGAAAAAAAGGGTTGAAATAAGGACTTTTGAAAATAATGTCCAAATTTTGGTCATTCAAAAGTCCATAACTATTTGTTGGTTAAGGTTTTTGTCATAATTTTTTTCAATCCATGTTTTTTTTATATAATGTATCATACACTAGACGCCCCTATAAGATATCTTGAGATGAAATGATAATGAACATTTTATTTCATGGAAATGTAAATTCTAGACCACATTCCATATATCCTGATTGAAGATTCCATTAGTATTGAGTTTCATTGTTATGTATGTATTTTATGCAAGTCAACAATTTTAATCCATAATTTTTTTTATCACATTAATGATTTCATTATACATTTTTGGAATTTGAATAAATTACACTTTATAAGATGTCCATTGTGATGCAAAAAAAAATCCAACCTAACTTGTACTACCTTTTATTCCAACTTTGTAACAGAGGTCCCTTGTGGAATCTAAATGTGTTATTTTGGATTTAGTTGTGGAAAAACAAAACATCAATATAATAAATAAAAGAAATAATGCCTATGGATTATATAGGCACTTTCAAGTTACATGGGCATTGAACCTTCCTTGGGCAAAGTCTATTTTAAGTTTTAGTGGAAAAATTATTCAATCCCAATCCAAAGTGTGTGCACTTGGATCAAAGGCAAAGATAAGTTATTGGTTCCTAAACTTGATTATCTATTTTAATCATGTAGGTTATTGTAAGGCTTTGTTAACCATCATGCTAGGGGTAAAAATGAAGGAACATTATTTCTTGAAAATCAACATTCATGTTGCCAATAAGAAGTTGTATTTTGCTAAGGGTCCTAAAACACTACATAGGTTGTTTGTGATGTAATTATTGATAAGAAAAAAAAGTTGTTTAATTTTTTTTTTTGTATTTTTCATGTGTTGTAATCATAGTCTTCGCAATATAGAGGTTATTTGTGTAATAGAATGTTTTTAATAATCCCAAAAAACATTAATCTCATGGGGCTGAATGGGAGATGGTAGATTTTATGTTGTGAACACATGTTAAAATAAACTCAAAGTGTGTTGGGTAGGGCAAGTTTTGTTTCTTTAAGTGTAGATGAGATTATTATCGTTCATAACCAATCATGGATCTCAATTCCTACGTATGTGATGCAAGCATAGATACTTGTTGCAACCCTAACATTAGCACTACAAGAATTCATGATTTTTAAAAATTGGAAGAATAAACCAAAAGTAACTTATCTTCACATTTGTCAAGTATTTACTACAATATAATATTTTTTTGTATTTTATTATGTGTTGTTGGAACCCATTTCAATGTGGAAAAAATTCCAATTTTTTCATGTTTAAAAGGTTTATCCCCATGGTGTGGATCTAGAGTTTCATCTTTCATGTTTCAAGAAAACTCACTTCCAAATTACATGAACTTGAATTCAAAACACAACAAGAATTTTAAACAATCATTAATTTTTCATGTTTTCATGTGTGTGATTTTTTCACTTTGGGTGCTAATCTAGTAGCACACAACACACTTGGTCAATATGACAAATTTGTTATTTTGGACAAGTCATTTTGAACATGTCAAACTTGATTAATGGTCTTTTTTCTCAATCAAATGGTGGATCTTTTAATTTAAAATTGGACAACACTATTTGGGCAAAAAATACTTACAATGTGTGATTATTTAAAATTAATTATTGGTGAATAATTCATTATTCTCCAAAGGTAGGTAGGTAGGTCATAGGTATGTAGGTAGATAGGTAGGTATATTATGTCACATATACTTATTTTCTTAAAATCATGACCCAAATATGCAATTAACAAATAGGTAGTAAATACTTACCTACCAACTCTTACCTATGTACATATAGGTACATACATCTATACATAAAATACATACAATATGTATATATTCTTATAAGTACAAGATATATAATGGTGCTATCAAGAATTGAACCATGGTCTCCATGGCCTCAAGCCAATGTTTTTGTTAATCAATCAACACATGACTTTGTAACATAACATGTGTCAAAACATGAATATAACATGTTTACTCTAAATCATCTTACAAATCCAAATTTTTCCATTTGTATGTTTTGTTAAAATGAAGCAAATTTAAATGTATTCTTGAAAAGTTTCCAAAGGTCTACATATATAACATACAAACTTGTATAAAATTTCAAGTCATTTGAAGGAAAATGCGATTTAAATTTTTAACTAAATAAAAACTAAGTCATGTTTTATTTATTTAATTAATTAAAAATCTAACTTTTCATTGCTAGCCAATGTTTGGACGTTTGGTTATGGACTTATAAAATTGACCATGTAGTCAAAAAGGTCACCTTAGTCAAATAAACCAATTGAAAGATATAACAACTAAGGCTTTTAATCAAATTGACGAACGTTTTTAGTGAAAGTGGATAAGGCAGTCAAGTTGGATAAGCTTGAAAATTGATGAATTTTTGTAGTGTGGGTTCACAACCAAGGCTAAAATGTTACAGTAAATGAATCCAAGAGCAGAATTAGGATGCAAGGTGAAAGTAACATATTCACAAGACCCATATGAAGTGGGAAGCCCCTAAGAGTTAAAGGGATGCCTCATTAGGACTCGTAAATCTAACTCCCATTTCAAAAGTTGGGTTTTTACGGAAGTTCAAAATGTTTAAATGGCAAATTGGGGTCTCAAAGTCTCTTGGAATCAAATAAATTTTATTTCTTTGGAAATATCTCAAAGATATTTATAAAAATACATGATTGCATATTCAATATAGGCTTTTCTAGGGCCCTATTTTCAAGGAATTATGATGCTCTAAAAATTCAAGGATCCATTTTCGGAATCCATTTTGCAACTCATTGGGAAAATGCCATTCTAATGTGGCCATGTGGAAAACTCTACATTATACTATAGGGGGAGGTGATGTCTTCTTCCCAAGTTTGGGCCATGTGAACATAAAATGAATGTACAAGCTTGAATCCATGACCCAATTTGGCCCCAATTGTAATAATCACCTTCTTCTCTTGGTTTGTGCATTTTCACATGTTCATAAGCTCAAATTGAGGAATTCATCCTAATCCCATCTTAAAGTTTATGCACACTATTCTTGTCTCAATTCATGGAGTTAAAAACTTTTAAGTTTTTCATAACACATTTTATCAAAAGTTTATCTTGATACCTTGTGACATGCTTTTAGGAATTGTGTCAATCCTCCTCATATTGTGCGCAAGGTGTTGTTGAGGGTGGAAATGTAGACAAATTCACCCTTGTGATAGCCCAATCCCTTTTGTTAGGGTGGCCACTTGTTGCATGTTGTATGAAAGACCTCAAATATAAAGGTATTTTTTATATAAAATAATTATTTACACTGAAATTAATTATAAATTCTACTTCCTAATGAATTAGTTGCACCTTATTTTTTTGCACACCAATGGGCAACAACATGGTGTATTAAACCAAAATGGATATCACAAACATTGTTTTTTCAAGTGATGAAGTTTAATACAAGCCTACATGACAATTGCATTGAATATGTTATGGTTTGGATTCAAATACACATGGTAGCTTATATATGTAGTAAAATGCACAATTTTTTTTTGTAATAAAAATTGGTTGCATAGTGTTTTTTGAACTTTTAAAGCAAAATATGTGTCATGTAACAAATTATGTGGACTATTTTTCACTAAAAAAAATTATTTCCTAAATTTTAATCACATGAGTTGATCAAACATATTACATATTACACACAAAAATCGAAATTCAAGATAAATTATTTTATTTTATTTTCATGTGCACTCTAAATTGAAATATCTTAAAATTTTCATAATGCACAAAAAAATGAAGAATTGGGAAAAACTATATAGGAACAATATATTTGTATTATGAATATGAAGAATGGTGGGAAACCAATAATCACATTCAATAAGGCCCAAAGCAAGATGAACATCTAAATAATTTTCCTATTTAAACATAATTATGATTGGAAAAATAAATAAACAAATGAAATGTAGAAAAAAGTTCACATTGATATTAACCTTTATAATAGACTTATATAGGAAGAAAACAAATTACAGACCAAAGTGATTGAAAAAAATTTAGAAAGTTTTATGAACTTTCAAAAATGAATATAACGTGAACGTTGGAATTGTGAGAAGTTTAACAAAGGGATTCAAAAAAATTGTGTATTCCTATGTGGACTTTGCATGTGTCATTTTTTGGTCCACCGCATCATGCTTTAACCAAATTTGGAAAAGATTGCAAGTGACTTCAAGTCCCTTATTTAGCAAGGAGCTTCAACCAACCAAGACATAATTTAAAGGCTCATTTGCTTTGTTGCAATGGAGCTTCTATTCTCCAAGGTTGTCGCACTTGAATGACACCACAATTGAAGGAGAAGAATTTTCCTCAAATGATAGGCTAACATCAAATGGCCCATAGAATAAATCTTGTTATGCAAACTTTGTCTAATCTACCAATGGTGATTAAATCAAAAGATCTATTCCAATCATTGTATTTGTACTTCTCAAGGTCCTCCAAGTGACATGTATAATGCATTAAGTTTGTTCAAATCATGGAAATGGAAGGACTAAAGATCTTGAGAAATGTCAAGACATGATGGGCATCAATGTTGTAGCCTTTGAAACATTCTTGGTAGAATAAAAACTAACATTGATCGTTGAAGTGTCACAAGACAACCTTTTAATTGTTCAAACAAGGTTGAATTATGATATCCTTTGTGATTTTTTCACATTGTTCCAACCTTGATAAATGTTTGCTACCACCATTGGCAATCAATGTTGTGATTAAGTTTGCTTGCTTGGAAGGTTTGTTTTCATTTTAAATTTTGCGTAATAGTTTTGAAGATCAAGTTGACCTCTTATGATGTACATTGATCCCACGACTAGGTATGAATGTGACCATTTCTAAATGTTTTGTGATGTCATGGAAAACACCTTTATTAAAATTGCCCAAGATTAAGTTGTTAATATCAACTTCGGAATAGAAAACCGTGTTTTTCTCCATGTTGATCAAAATTGTCAAACTCATTTGAAAAAAATTTGGAAATCCTAGAGTTGTTAGGGCCAATCAATTAATGTGAAGGGATGTTTTCATAATTTCCATTGGACATGTGATGGGTCAATGTTCTATTATAACTAACATGTTTAATGAGAGACATGCTTCCTAAGTTTTGAGTTGACAAATGACCTTGGCATTTGGTATTCACAAATTTGGATGCATCCTAAACTATTAATTTTTCTTTGTTGTTACATCTTGGTGTTACCAAGAAATATTATTGTCAATCAAAGAATGTGAACTTGGGGATGTCATTATTTATATAGTTTATGAAGCATGTGAAATCATTGAAAGATATCTACCAAAATGTAGCCACTTTATTTACGACTACATGCAATTGTGTGTTGTTTGTGACTATTTTTGGAACTATGTACCAATTTTGACAATTTTTGATCATTTTGCAACTATTTTTCAATTACACTATGACTATTGGTTTTTTCATCATTTCATGTGAATGGATTTTAGAGTTTTATTCATCCACCAATAAGCTTGTATGTCTCATTAGTCGCATTAGTAACCAACATTTGGTTGCAATTAGTTTGTCAACTTAGCCCCTAGCAATATACTAGGGCATATTATGAGTGTATTAGGGGTATATTTATAGGAATGTACATTCAAGTTATATTGGAGGGTTTCTAGGGTTTAATAAGTAGTATAGATAGGTAGGTAGTTAATAAAATAAGCCTAGGATGGGTAGTTAGGTAAGTATGTAAGCCTAGGTAGGTGCACATTATTTATAAAGTTTGTGAAATTAAAATGGATAACCAAAGAAATAAGATAATTAATTTTTTAATTGCAATTTTGGATTAGAAATTATGCAATCAATTGGGGCAACATTTGAACACAACTATTCACATGTTTACACAATAATTCATTACTCATAAAATGTTCCTTATCAAATGCCAATACAAGCTAGAAAGATCAAAAGGTGTGGATTGGTGCTACCACCTAAAAGCTTTTATTCATTCCATTTTCATGTCCTAGATCACATTATGTTTGTTCTACAATTGGGACAAGCATGGTCATTGGTGAATTCATGATTATTTATAAAATAAAAAATTTACTTACATTTGGGTGTGGCAAGTGGGACTTTGAGTTGCATTAGGTAAATTCTAAAATTAAACTAGAGTTTAGCTCCCCTTTGAAGTATTTTCTTCATGTTTTGATTATTTATTTGTTGTATGAATCTATGTGCAATTCCATTTTCTTTCATTTAAAATTTAGATTATACTACTTTTAATGATTCAACTAGAACCAAATTAAGCTTTTTTAGTATAGATCCAATGTATCCATGTTTGACATTGGTGTTTTTTTTTTTTTTTTGGGTGCCAATTGGACCCACTTTGAGTGAATGAGGTTTTCAAGAAAGGAGTCAACAAGTGACTAAAAAACCGCCTATTCTTAGTCCAAAATACATCAAAAGCCACTTACGCATAAAGGAGGAAAATTGTGTTGCTAATTGTGCATATATTAAAAGATTACAAAAAACCATTGTGGCTTTTAATACTTGGGTCATAGGCAAGTTGACAATTAGTATAATTTGAATTTATATTGAGGAATAATGACATCAAGTTCATAAATTAAACATGAATGTGTACATTAGAAGAATTTTTTTCATTTGCAATTAATTTTTGTAACTAAAAATTGTTTTTGCAATTGAAAAGTAGTTGCAAATGACATTTTTGGTTGTAAAAATTGGTTATAAATGACAAATTTCCTTCTAATGGTATCTCCTCACTATTAGTTTTTTGGTTATAAATAACATTTTTTAGTTGCAAAAATTGGTTATAAATCAAAAAAATTCTTCTAGTGGTATCATTGGGTTTAGGGTTAAGTTTAACCCAATATCATTGTTAAGTTTAATGTTTCTTTTCAAAGGTGGATATGTTCTAAATAAAGTTAAATCAAATGGTAAATAACGAATCATTCTTCTTTTTGGCAATGGGACATGAATGATAATTGGGAACGTTAGTTTAAAAAACTAATATAATTGAATTAATATTTTGTAGAATAAATTAATTTTCAACTAAAACTATGTGTTTAAGAATTATTTACATGGGTAGATGCAAGCTACAATGACTCAAAAACAACAAAAGTCCTAGTCCCAAAAATTAACACTCAAATGGGAAAAAAAACACGTTAAAAACCAATGTTGAGGGGGCCATATGTGATGATTAATCAATTAATAAAGTCCATATGAAAGGCTTCCCATTTAGGAAATTCTTTATTACACATGTTAAGGGGGAAAAAATATCAATCTAACAAAAAATGACCAAGATTGGGACTTTTGAAAATAAGGGTCAAATCTAGTCATTCAAAAGTCCATAATTATTTGTTGGTTAATCTTTTTGTTGTAAATTTTTTTCAATCCATATTTGTTTTTCCATCATGTATCATATATTGAGTCTCTATTAAAAAAATATTGAAATGAAATCATAACAAAAAATGCATTTGAATGCTAATTCAAAACCCACATTATAATCCATATGTCCACTTTAAAAGCCCATTACTATACATGGTTGGAGTATGTTTGGTTGATAATAATCATTAGTTGATTGAAAAAGTAGAATATTTTGAAGATTTGAATGTTGATGGTGATGAGCGCATGTAATCAACTTTCTAATTTTTCCTTGTTTTTTTTTTCCAACAAAAATGATTTTATTTGTTGTTGTTTTCATTTTGCTATCACTAATATTTCCAAGTATTTGCAACAAGTTTTCTCACTAGAAAGCTTGGAAAGAACTTGGCTTAAAGAAAGTCAATTTTGCAGAAGTTGGATATTATAGGATGACAAGCTATTGGGTTTTTATATGGTTTTTTTGCATGGGATTATTGGGGTGGTGTTTGGGGTGTTGGTGAAGTAGGCAACTTGTGTTGCAGTGGGCAAAGTTCTTTTGAGAACTGGGGTTCAACTCCCCCACAAGTTACTACAATTTATAGTTTAGGAATGTACTTTAGGCGAGTGGAATTTTTTTTTGATCATATTGATTTTGTATATGTTTAACCTCTGTATGTATCCGTAGTGAAATTCATATCCACGAAAAAATCTAAATTAACCCAAAATCCATATCAAATAGATTTTCAATATGCATAACATTTGCATGTATCCGTAATTTGTTTGAATTTTATGACCGGCAAATTCATATCCACCGAACAATCTAAATAAAAATCCATATCCACCTCTAAATAGATTGCTGAATTTTTTTTAATGCATATCCGTCTATTATATATTTTACATAAAATACCTTATTGATATCCTGGAATTAACCCTGAAATGTGGTATCCAGCCAACACTGGTTTCAACCATGGTACAGAGTGTAGTGCTGGGTCAACCCAAGGTAGTAAGGCCAGCGAGGCAGAGTTAGCAGCAAGGTTTGCAGGGTAGGATACCAAGGGCGGACCCTGGGTAATGTAACTCAGTTGTGCTTCATCCACAGAGGAAAATCATCCGATGGATGGTGGTGCACTGGTGGGAGAATAGGTGACATCATCCGTAAATACAGAACTCTGGTAACTGTAATAAGATGAATGGTTGAGATTCAGTTATTCATCCATCCATCCAGCCAGCGTCGGTGACTGGGGGGGCTGTCTCATCAGCCGGTATGGTCCAAAGTAGGTATGTGGGGACAAAAGATACCTACTGGGAATCTCCCCAAGTAGGTAGGTATCTCTCAAGTTCTGGCCTTTATGAGACACAAGAGACACACATGTGTCGGAACAGCTAACGCCTGGTCGCCACCTTCCCCAACTGAAAGTGGAAACTTTTGTGGGATCCCGGGGGCACAGCGCCACGTGCAGAAATAGTGACGTGGGCCCTTCCTGGCCGTAGCTGGAGCCCAAGACCAGCCAACCCCATACCTTATCTGGTAGTGGACGTTGTGCCACTCGGAGGCCGACAGTGACAGGCGGCAATGATGGGAGGGAAAATCGCAATCTGATTTGCGGGGATCGCGCGGTGCTCCCCTTTCGCCGACAGAAACTGTGTTGTCAATGATTGGAATTTGGAATTAGGGTTCAGTAAGCACTTGAGAGCTTTTTTTTTTTTTTTTTTTATTTTTTGTGTTGTTGTCAAAATGTCGATGATCCACATTGAGATGTTTTAGCCAATTTTTGGTTTAAGATAAATATAAAAG
>Ga0116227_10007979_pt1 | contig 20294 bp, 22 predicted proteins | sample S1TSphgellanicum_FD_89693 | JGI IMG/M metagenome (GOLD analysis project Ga0116227, IMG submission 89693) | Host-associated microbial communities from peat moss isolated from Minnesota, USA - S1T2_Fb - Sphagnum magellanicum MG | ecosystem: Host-associated > Plants > Peat moss > Unclassified...
AACGTTCGCCCGAAGAATACGGACGAAGAAAATCACGGTGTTCAGACCGCTGGAATTACACGGAAATAAGATCGCTCATGACAAATTCTTTGACGGTGTATTCTGGCCTGCCTGAAATCAGTGCTAAGGATGCGACCCCAGCAGGACTTCGGGCGCTCCAATGGGCGCAGGAGCATCATTTCGCCGACCATGACTGGATCCTCAGCGAAACATCGTCACCCGGCGCCTTGGCGGATCGGTCTATATTGGGAGAATTACTGAGAATCGTGGCCACGTCGTCCGTCTCTCCGGATGTTGTCGCGACCAGCGAATGGGTCGGCCGTCTCACAGGGGATCGAACGCGCCCAATGTTGACGTTGCGTTGGTAGCATCTCCCGGCGGTAACGCCGACCCCCTGTTACGAGCCCACACTCCCGAGCCAATGAGTATTATCGGGATAATTCGCCTCTTGGACGAGGCCGCATCTGCTTCAAAAGTGGGGTGCACCCAGAATCCAATGGCCTACGCAATCCTTATCTTCGCGATGTCGACGACCGGCTTGAATCATCCGTCTCGGCGGTGATCACTCGGCGTTCGCTGCTACCACCGCAAAAAAAGCGCAGGCGTGGCTTGAACGGAACCTCCATCTGCCAGCTACAATCCACGTGCGCCGCGTCTTCCTGAAGTTTGTGCGTCAGGGTAGTGGCGATATCGTATGCACTACCTCACCGATTGCCATTGTCCTGGCTTTCTCACCATCCAGCGCATCAAGCCCAGGCTTCATAATTTCCACCGACAGGAACCGGCCGAGGCGCTCACGCCCGCTCGCTCGCAATAGGATCCCAACTAACACGTACTGTGGAATTCCATCAAAGGTAAAATGCGCGAATACCGGTGAGCCGCTGAGGTAGTTAAAGTCCGGAAGAGGATAGGCAGGTGAGAACTGGATTCTATAGCAATAGGCTGATTCGGCTGCACCCAAGAGGACTGCATCGCACTCGACGGCTTGTAGTGTTAGGGCGTTGATATCGTAATCAATTCTCGAGAGAGGCGCTTTTTCTGGATGCCCACGAACCAGCAGTTCCGCATCATTTTCTAACAGCCCGCGCGTATCGATCGACGGGAATTCCGCCGGTTCGATCCGCCTATCCGCGCACGTTGCGCCCGTCGCACACTTAACCGCGTAGATTCCGAAGTCGACATGGTCGCTATCCTCTTGCCCTTGCGGCGACACGCCTCGATAGACATGTGTAAGGCTAATCGGATCACCTGAAGGCAGGTACGCTGGTACGACAAGCGTTTTATGAGTGCCGCGGCCGATGCAATGATTCGCTGTCGCGAAGTAAACTCGCTCACTTCGTCGCATGAGAAAGCCGGTTCCGGCAGTCGAATAAGGAAATTCCGGATATCCTGTCTCAAATAGAAGAGGCAACGCACATTCTGGAATGCGAGCTGTGCGATTCCTAGGGTCACCCTGAGTTGGCAGCTGTCTTCTTCTACTCATTCGTTTGGCTACCTCATACTACAATCCCCTCGATCAACGCCGGTCTGACCAGCAGATAGGACCTTCGTCAGGGCCATAGGTATCCTACCATTTGAATGGATACAGGCGATCCGGCTGGTATTTCAAGATTCCCGAGCCGCTCAACTTAAGCCGCCTTACCCAATTTGCGATTGATGGAGCGGACCCCCCGCGGAACCGAATACCCAGAATCATCGCCTTCTGCGCGACGGCGCCGGCGTGCGGCGTCACGTTTGTCAGCCTCTCTACCCGAGAGCCGATCCTTCGCGATACCGCGAAGCACCTTGACATCGTCTTCCGTCCAAGCGCGCACGATGCGCTTTTTCTACTTTGCTTTCGCCATCGCATCCTCATCCAGAATATTGTAGCGCGCGATTGGTGGGATCGGTGAAGACCATGGCTAACGGCGCCGTGTCTCGATCGGCAGCGCTTTGACCGCGGCGATCTGTGCGGCATTGGCCACTGACTGTGCGGCGGCGAGCAACTCCGGGCGGCGGTAGTGACAGAATTCCTCTATGACGCCGTCAACAGTCATCGCGAAATCAGTATCCGACGCCTGGGCAGCAACAATCTCAAAGTAGACCGCGAGCACCCTCAACCAGTCGACCCGAATCTGCCAGGTACGCGCCTCGTCGGCGAAGAATAGGATGCGATCCGGATCCGCATCGATCTGCCGCAGCAGGTCAAACAGTCCCTCGAGGGACTGCCAAACCACCGTCGGCGTCGTCGCGGCTTCGCCAAGGCAGCGGCTGATGAGTCGATCGAATTCGGCGATGAATCCGTCGGTACCGTAGGAAAACGGGGTGGAATTAGTCCAATTCACTTGGAAGCTTTCGTGAAAGTCGCCCCGCAAGGCCGCGGCGACAAAGCGCTGGACCTCATCGAGCAGGGAAAGCGCCAAGGATTCCGCTGCGTGCAAGAACGGAACTTTTAGAAAGTTGCCGATAAGGACTTGAAGCGTCTCGGTAAAAGCATATTTCATGGCCCGCTCCGCTACCTTGAGGAGCTGCCCTCGGTTCATCTGCCGCAGCGACTTGCGCAGCGCCGCCCGATCCACCGCGTCGCCCATCATGTGCCGTTCTCTTGGGCGTGCCCGTGAAACGGTTTCTTGCCCGGCCAGATGAAATGCGTCGCATAGACTGCCTCGAGCTTGGCATCGCCCGTCTTGGCGAAGCGCAGCCGCGACAGGCGCTTGAGGTTCCCCGCAATGACCTGCTCCAAATACGGCACTCGGCCGGCGCGCCGGTCCTGGATCTGCGCGGGCGTGAGCAGTCCCATGCCGATGAGTACGTCGATGGGCCTGACGACCTTCCCATTCTTGAGAATCTCATCCGTTGCGCGCACCACGCGCGGATACAGCGGATCGTCGCGGTAGTTTGAGAGCGTCACGACGGATATTGACGGCGGCCGCTTGGCCTCACGCGGGCGCTGGATGACGGCGGGCTTTGTCCGGGCATCTGCGGTCGCGGGCCGGTCAGGGGGCATGGAATCGCCTCTCTGGATCGATGCTGATATTATTCGTAGCGCGTCACGAAGATACAAGTTGGGCTGACTGGCCGATGGAGCCGGCTCCCTCACGCAGTGCCGTCACCGCAATGGAGGTTTCCCCACACCGCGGCCAATCATGGCGCCGCCTGGCCGACTTCGGCGCGAACATAGCGCGATAAATGAAACGAGGCCAGTGCTACGTCGGGCGGCGTCACGGTAACCGGTTCCTGCTGAATGAATCCGGGTAGCATTTTGGGCTCGAGCACCCAAATGGGACCCCGCTGGGACGGCGGCTCCACGAACCAGCCCGGAAACACGACCACGCCCCGCACGGTGAATAGCTTTCCGGTCGATTTCTCTAAGAGACTTGCGAGCCAACGAGCCGCGGATTCGACCTGTTCTATCGGATTGCGATCAGGCGCGCGCCCGGCCACCCGCAAGCTATTACCATTGACCGTGATCGTCGCCTTGGCCCAAGGCTTGCTCCAGGTCTTTGTCTCGATGGCATACACGCCGCGCGGCGAGATGACGACATGATCGAGGTTGAAACCCTCAGCCGGGATATCGTGAAACACTTGGGCGCCTTCCTCCCGCAAACGTTCCAAGAACTGTCCGACACAGCGTTCGCCGTCACGGCCAAGCCGCAGTTGCTTCACCTTCGCGCGAATGAAGATAGTCCGATACACCGCATACCCGATCGCAATGAGCGCAACTCCGGTAAATAGCACCGGCCGGCGTGGCGCATGGGTGAGGTAGCCAAACCATTCCATCCAGGCAATCAATACGAAACCCGCCGCGAAGAAGAGCGGTTCGAGGAGGCGCTCGTCGGTCCAGCGGCGGATTTCTGCATCGACCGATTCGCCCGGATTTCGTAGCGGCTTCGCTTTCAAAGGAGAGACAGAGGACATAAGAATTCCAAACTAACCGGTTCAACCGGAATGTGGCAGGTTCACCCCTTCAAAATCGGTGAGCAATGTCCCGCTTTTGAGTTCGATTACCTGTTTCGAGCCCGCGGGGTTTCGAGATCGTCTTTCAGTCATCGTGCATCCACGCGCAGCATCGTCGAGTAGAGCCGATGGCAGCTCCATATTGGAGGTTCTGGTCACCCGCGCATTAGCCTTGATTGCCCAGGAAGTCGCGGAAGCCTTAACCGCCACCGACACGACCTAGTCGCGCAGACCTTAGACGATTTGCGCCAGTCGAAAGTGACGCGTCGGTGACGTGCGAAGTCGGCAGCGATAGCGCTCCGTCCTTGTAGATACCGCGTTTGGGGTAGACGCAATCGTAAATTGCCCACTCCGATACTATGAAAGCCGATCTGCTAGTGCACCACTAGCAGCGGCCGCTACGACGGCAGCATCGCCGGCACCAGCCTGAAAATTGATGTAAAGATTATCCGGCTTGACGGCAGAGCAATCCTAGTAAGCGACAACTCGGGACATGGCGTTTAGATTCTTCGCGACGACGCTCATAACGGAACAAAACGGATGGGATCGGCGGGGTCACTTCTAGCGATGGCAATTGTGGCTCCGCTATGAGTGACGACTGTTGCGCTTCCGGTATGCTAGACGATATGGATGAGAAGACCAATTTGGCGAGCGCCATTACTTTAACCCTCATTGACTCAGCTCAGAAGATAATTGGAATCCTGGCTGGAGTCGGTTCCATTGCGTATATCATAGGTTGGCAATATTCAAAGACCTATTGGCAGTCTTTTCATGCTGCTTGGGTAGAAGATCTATTGTCGTCATCGCAAATGCTCGCGGACGCCAGCCATTTGATCCTATCTATGTTTTTTGCAATGTTGACATCGTTCTTAGGCGTGCTGTGGAATGTCACCGATAAGACACTTTCTCGTGTCTTTGATCTGTTGGTCGCTCTTGGAGTCGTTGCTTCGTTCGTGCCACTCTTTCCAGATTCGCTTTTCGGGATAGTGGTGCGCATATTCTATTCTCTTGCACCGACAATACTCATGTGGGGCGTCGGCGTTGGGGTGGCGCTTCTCGCCCGATGGCTAATTCGCGCTAATATGAAATGGAATGATTTACTGGGAAACCACGTTATCTGGTTGTTTACGATGGCCCTCACGACTACGCCATCGATGGCGGCTTCGGCGAGATCAGACGAGGACCGAAATGCCGCAACATCCCAACTTGACGTGATTAGCTGGCCGGAGCGGCCCGACGGTGACTGGCGGCTCGGCAGAGCCGTAGACAAAGGATTCATTTCGATCAAACTGACTGGGGACCCGGCTGTGACGGAGGTGAGGCTAATCCCCTATGGACCGGATGTTCTCATTCGGCCAGTGAATCAGGCGATCATGTAGAGCTAAGGCCCCGGAGGCTGCAAACGCCAGGAAACGGCGTGCCTAGACGTTACCAATAAATCGAACAGCGCGTCTCACGCTTCTCTAAATACGTAGGACATTTTTTTCTTGCATCGAGATCTCGGTTTGCAACCACAGCCGAGAACAGGGTTTCTGCGAGGGCGGAAGTTCCGCTTCTGAGGCTAACGCAACCGCCGGGTCCGTTTCGCCGGGGCCGTGGCATCAAAGCCAACCCGTTCCCAATCGTCCTCCTCGGCGACATAGACGATCACGCTGACGGCGACCATCGGCGAGTTTTTGGTGGCCTTGGATTGGTAATACTCCATGGAGGCTTCCGCCCGCCCGATCATGTCGGCGATCTGCGGGCGCGACTCGCGCATGAACGCCTTGTATTCCGAGCGCGGAATCATCCCCGTGACCACGCGCTGCATGCGCCCGAGTTCCAACCGGTCCGACGAGAGCTTCGCATTATGCAGACTCGTCTCCAAGAGCTGATCAATCTGCCGAATCGTATAGGCGAGCGGCTTGGTACGGGATCTCGAATGATTGACCATCACGCCGCCCAGAAGCGCGATCTTCGCGCCCGGCCGAATGGACACTTCGGCGATTTCGCAGGCCATGTTGATGACCTCCTCCAGCGGCAAGTGCGGCAGGAAGCGATGCGCCAAGCCTTCGAACGACACATCCCCACCTTCAATGGGAAGGACCCGCGGGCTGCCTTGAGCATCGAGATATTGAGGCGCCTGCGACCACTCGCGCAGGAGCTCGGATAGGCTCAGGCCATCGCGCAGCAGCGGGCCACTCACCGCCGGTGCCGTGTCAACCTTCCAGGCTTCGGCCATCGCCGCGCGCTGTTCGTCCGGTGTGAAGTCGAAGCGAGCGAGCGCAAATCGAATCCGCGCGTAGAGCTCAACACCGAGTTGCTGCCGGAGTGCGTCCTGCCGATCGGCGGCTTGTCGTCGTGCCCTCTTTGCGGCCTTTACTCGGGGTGCCGGAGCATCGGCTATATGGGGGTGCGGCAACCCTTTCGCCTTCGATTTAGAGGAATGCTGCTTCACCGGGCGCCATCCCCTATCCATGACCAAAGACTCATGGCGAACGCTTTCGTTTTGAGGGACTGGGAACTACTGCGGCGGTATCCAGCCCGACGCGCGCCCAATCATCCTCTTGCGACACGAATAGACCGACACTGACCGCGGTCGCCGTTTTCAACGCCCGGGCCGTCTTCGGCCGGTGGTGCTCCATGGCAGAATCGACCTTTTCCAGGATGTCGTAGAACTGCGGGCGCAGCTCCTGCATGAACTGCGGGTACTCGCCACGGGCAATAATGCCGGTGACGATTCGTTCCATGCGACCGTCGCGAACCTCTTTTCCCGTCAATTGCCGATTGTGCACCAGTGTTTGCAGCAACTGTCCGATCTGCCGTGTGGCATGCGCGAGATAGAGATTGTCCGACTTGTTGATCTTGACCATGATGCCGCCGATCAGAGCGATCTTCCCACCCGGGCGCGCCATGACGTCGGCACTCGAGTACGCGATTTTCAGGACATCCTTGAGGGAGACGGTCGGCATGTGCCGCCGCGTCAAGGCCTCAAAAGTGACACCGGGTCCCCTGATCGGCAGCACCTTCGGCTTTCCGTTCGCATCGAGGTAAGGGGCTTCCCGGGACCACTCGAGGAGCGCGTTCGCCAGACCGTTGCTGTCGCGTAGCATGGGCCCGCTCACGCGCGGCGCGACTTTGAGTTTTCGCGAGCGGGTGAACGCACGCTCGGGCGTCGCCCCTCGCGCACCCAATTTCTTGAGTGCCAGGCGAAAGAGCGCAAAGAGTTCGACGAGCAGCTCCTCCTGAATTTGGCCCTGCGTCAGTCGCACGCCTGCAGGGCGGGTCGCGGCCTTTCCCGCCGCCACGGTGGCGGCTCGTACCCGACGTGTCATCGCGCCTTCTCGGCAACGCCGTATGACGCTCCGGTCATCCCAAAATCAAGGTGTAGCACCCGTCGCAAGTTGTCTAGAGCGTTCAGTCTTTCAGCCGAGTCAGTGACCGAGTGACTGCGGGTGGCAGCGGCGCCATGTCGGATGGGCCGACCGATCATCCGGCACCGACATCCGGCATGAAGGGTCCCGCATCGTCGATGCCCAAAGCGCATGTGGACGCGGCATGCGACGTTGCGCGCAACGCGGACCCTCGCGGGACCGCCCATGGCGCCTACCGATGCCTGCTGCCGCGTCGCCATGGTTTTTGATTTAGCCCTCCTCATGTCACCCTGTCATGATCCCATCTTTGCCGCGCACGTGGTTGCACCCGATCCGCTGTTGGATCGACGGCAAATCAACCGCGTCGCCTCCAAAGTGCGTCGCATTTCGCATCATCAAAAGTTGTCTATAGCGAGACAAGTATTAACCCTATACACTTTGCTGTAAATAGTCCTCATGGAGAGTACAACAACGAAAAGCGGGCGTTACTTAAGATTGCGGCGAGTCGCGGCGATATCGGCACTCTCACCACTGCGTGCATTGACGAATCCTGGGTTATGTCAATTAGACGCAGTGTTCCAGACCGTATCCCGAGGTCAGATCACTGATCTGGAATCGTTGCAGGCTGGCAGTTAAGTCGCTCGCTTTACGATGAATTCAAACTGATGAAGGCTTCGCCCAAATCTCGTGATGTCGCGCGTGCGCTGAGTCAAGCATTCGACCCGCTCATCGATGTGTGCCTGGATCTCGGAATTACGAGCCCAGAATTGGAAAGCTTGCTGCGCGCCGCCTTCGTGCAACGCGCATTCGCCAAACTGCCCAAGGCAGCCCGCAGCGGGCGCCCTCCCAGCATCAACAAGGTCAGCATGGCGACGGGCGTTCATCGCATCCAGGTGACCTCGATCCGCCGCGGTGGTGCCAAGGTGGCGAAGCAGACCCTGGAGATCAAGGAACGGCTGCACTCCAAGAGCGCGCGGGTCCTGCACGGTTGGACCACCGACCCGCGCTTTGCGACGAGCGGTGGACAACCGCTCGATTTACCGAAGGAGCGCAACAAGCAGCGGCGCAGCTTCGAGGACTTGGTCGACAAATTCGCGCCGAGCAATCATCCGGGGACGCTGCTCGCGGAGCTCAAGCGCCGTGGCAACGTGCAAGAACTCGCGGATGGAATCATTCGCTTGAAGAGCATGACGATTCAGCCCAAGGGCATCTCCTCATCGACTGTGGAGAAGGCGGCGCTGTGCATGAGCCGACTGGGTACCACGCTATTTAGAAAGATGCTCGATCCCGATGCGGCACGTCTGTACGAGGAAACCGGCCAAATCACCTTGAGTTCCGAGCAACTGCGTCTCCTGCGGCCGGTGCTCGAGCAACGAGCCCGGGTGTTCCTAAAAGGCATTGAAAACGAGTTCGGTAGGCGGGGGACGAAGACCGCCGAGGACTCGCAGAGTATGGGGGTGGGCGTTTTCTCTTGGGAAGAGACTTCCGATTAGCGTGATCGCAGGCTGTCTCTTTCCCACCGCTGACGATGTGCATGAGATTCGCAGGGGTCCTCATACCGAGTTCAACGTCCCCGTCGATCTCCATGAGGACATCTCGGTCTGGGCGGCAGCCACCCCGATGATTCCGTACTTGCGGCGAAGTCCATCGACTAGCCAATGCAGTGGCTCATGGCGGGCGAAGTGCCCCACAAGATGCTGCCAACTGATCCTTCGAAGCATTGTCGGGTAGCGCAGGGCCTGAACCGTCTGGTTCCATTGACTATCGGCTTTGCCACCTGCGTGGAACGCCGGATTACGGTTGTCGTATATCACGAGCACGTGAGCCTTTTCCGTTTCAACTGAATCGTCGCCTGTGACGCTAACGGCGAGCAAGTTCCGGACGAGTTGATAAGATCGCGCGAGCGGACAGGGATTTAAGTCCTGATCAGCGGTCCAGCGAAAAAGGCTCGGCACGTATTGCCAATATTGAATTTTCTGCTCGGTCAAAGCGCAGCGATGGTGGCGTTCCCGTTGATGGGACAGTGTTCCGTCACAGGCATCTCGCGAGAAATTTGGATTCTTTGGGGTCAGGCGTGGCCGGGAACACGTGCCGAATTCCGCTTCGGTGAATTTGACTTCCACGGCCACCCGGTGCGAACCGGGAAAGAAGGCATCAATCGAGGTCGGTCGAGGTTCGTTGAGGGTTCTTATCGTGTGTTCAAGTTCCGGCTCACTCGCATCGTTCGCGGTCGCGAAGAACGCCGGAAGACCGTCTTCCGCGGCAATTCCGACCAACGCCTCGATCTGGCCCATGACCTTGAGACTACCGAACACCGATTGGCATAACGCTTGGGAGCTTGCCATGCTGGCAAACCAACGATGGTGATCCGCCGCATCGATCGCCGCGAGAATATCTCGGCGTTGGGTCTCGGATGCATTGGGAGGCATGAGCACGTTGCGCCACTGATGTTCTCGCCTGAAAACGCTGGGCATCGTTCCATCGGCTGGCCGATCATCAAAAAGGTGCGGTTCGTCAGGGAAGAACTCGCGTCGATAGGCAGCCAATGTCTCGCGTACACTTCGGCTATACCGATCCGCCGACATGGGGTCATCCTCTGGAGCTGACACGCACTCTGATCTCGCGCTCGAGGTAGCGGCCCCGCTCCCAACCTAGTTTGCTAGCCGGCCTTGCGCCGCTTGCGGTTGATCGACCTGAACCGGATTCCCAATAGCATCGCTTTCTGCGCGACGGCGCCCGGTGTACGACGCAGTTTCTTGGCCGTTGCAGTGCCCGAAAGCCGATCTTTTGCGAAGCGCTTTAGACTCTTGACGTCATCCGGCGTCCAAGGACGCGAGACCCGCCGTCTTTTCTTAATCGTTGCCATCTTTGGCCCTCAGAGCTATGAAGCTGAATTATAGCTGTATTGCCGAGGTGTTGAGTATCTCGCCGCGGTAGTTGCCGGCACCGATGGCGGCAACACCTGGAACTTGAAAAGGCCGGTGAACGTTATCTCGATCAATGAATATAAGCGCTCGCGGGCTCGACATGAGGCGCCACTGTAGTGCGCATGCGCAATAGCTCATCGATATCGGTCTCGACGGAAGATCCTCTGCCCCTCGGGTCCTTCTTTCTGCGACGCGAGACGCGCCGAGTGCCCCGGCCCCTTCCGTGCCAGTCGGCCCACGCTGTGGCGTGCTGACAGCGGCACGGTTGGCGCCGCTACGCTATACCGGCCATCCATTTCTGAGTAGATCGTCATCATCGACGGTGTCGCAAAATACGTTGTGCAACGCTTTCGATGCGTTCACCTATAAGAGAATCGGTTCTCATCGGTTATCCAGTATCCGACGTACTCGAGTACTGGATGGACGCCACGCGAGTGCTCGGGCAACAATTCGTGGCATGCGGCGCAAATTCATCATCCAGAAGTTGAGTGACGAATTCGGGCAGTACTCGTTACGGCTGCACTGCACCGCCTGCGGTCATGAGCGCAGCGCCGAGCCGCAAACCCTGGGGCGCCTCTGCGGTTGGGATACTCTTCTCGAGGACGCCGCAAAACGCTTGCGGTGCTCCAAGTGTGGCCGGAAGCAATGCGACTTGCGCGCCGTGCCGCTCGATAAGCCGCGCCGGTATTCGTCATTGCCGAAGTGAATTCGGGTTGGGTGGCTTCGCTACTTTGCGAGGCTCACCTCGTTGGGCTGCATCGATCGCTTGCCGGCGGGGCTTCGCCCATCGTTTTGCGACGTTTCGCATCCAGACATGGGCGTCGATCATATCGTCAATTGGCTCCTATTTTTTTGGAATCCACCAGTACGTGCCCATCGTTGATCTTCGGAACGAGCGCGATCTCGCGCAATCGCTCAGATAGGCAGGCCTTCAAGCGGCGGCGGTTTTCCGGTGGGTCGCGAGCGTGACTTCCCCTTTTTGGATGCGCCGCACACACCCATCGCACAGCATCGTCGACTCGATGCGCTGCCGTCCGACGACGATACCGTCGGCCAAGGTCGCCCAATTCCCCCAGCCGCGCACCCGGGGGTCCCCGGGGCCCACGTGGAGCACGCAACCGGTGTTGGCGCAAAAGACTGAGTCGTATTCCATGAGCGCGACATCCCTCATCGGCGCCCTCGACATCGTGACGATCTCGAGCGCCTCACGGCTCGTTCGCCCGCGCCCTCCCCTCATGGCGGCGAATGACGAGCTTGCCGCTCACCGGGAATGCCTTCAATTCGACGTTGAGGCCCTGCCCATCCCGGTGGGGAAAGGCGACCCCGACGCGGGTCCAGTGGGACCTCTCACTCCCCGCCTCATCTTCATATTGCTCGACGACGAGCACATCGTAGCGTTCACGGCCATTCACGGCCGGTGGTTCGGTCTCCATGTCATATCTCCTCGAGGTTGGTTGATCGTGATCCGAGTAAGACTCCATCTTGAGCAAGCGAGCGAAAGCCGTGGCGAAAAGCGCAATGACCTCATCGAGTTCCTGCACGTTCCCCGTAACACTGGGTCGGAGACGGCTGACGGAGCGAGTGGCGGCATTACTCGACTGGTCGCCGGTCTCGCCCCTCGGGCCCATTGAGGGATTCGCGCTCACGATGCGGTCACCACTTTCGTAGCTCCATTTCGACGCGACGGTTGAGCGCCCTGCCCTCGGGCGTGCTGTTGTTGGCAATGAAATTTCCGGCTCCCCGGTAGTAGAGTCGAATACGCGCAGGGTCCACTTGGAGAGAGATCAACAGGCGCTTGACCTCCACCGCACGCCGAAGCGCGAGCTCCGTGCTGGTCGCCGAGGCGACGAAGGAATCCGTCGAACCGTGCAGAACGATTCGGGTGGCCGAGCGCGCGGCGTCGCCGAGGATCCCAAGGAGCCGATCATCCACGTGGACCTCGGCACTCTGCTCCGCGAACTTGACCACGACACGCGGCGCGCCACCCAACGAGCGCAGATAAAGAGTGTCGCCCAAGCCCTCGCTGTGTGCGGCATCGAGCGTCTCGCCCAGACGCCGAATATTCTCATCGAGCATCGAGATCTTGGGTTGGAGCAGCGCGACCCGCCGCGATGGAGAGCCAGCGAGCGGCTCTGCAACGGGCTTGCCGCGCACCGCGCCCGTGTGAGTGTCGGTCGACGGCCGCCCACCGTGCACAGACGCTGAGTGGTCTGACGCCGTTGCGGTCCTCATGGGCGGTGTCCTCGCATCGTTGGGATGGGTATCGTTGCTCGTGGGCGCGCTCGCGACCGCGGCGGGTACCGGATCGGGAAGGGGGGCCTGGTTGACGACCGTGGCGGATGCACCGGCCACGGTTACGGCCAGTGTCGCGTGGACTCCCGGTACGATCACATAGCGTTGATCGACGATATAGCTTACGCCCTCGCCGTCTTTAGACTCCCGAATGTCGAGCGGTGCGGTCGGTGTGTCATCGAACTCGAGGTACGTCTTCGAGCCGTCATCAAACGCCTGCGTCAAATGGATCCGCTCACGATCCGTAATCAGATAGGAGAAATTGTGCCCCGCGGGCACCGCCGGCTCCGTCGAACCCGAAAGCGTCGTGCAAGACCCCAACGGTGCCGCGACGACCACCAGCAGCGCCAATTTAAGATTCGGCATCATGGGTGCCGTGGCCGCTGAGGGATTCGTGTTCAGGAACCATAGATCGAGGACCGGTTGCCGCGAAAAATAGCGTCGTCGCGAGTGCCATCAGGGTCGCCGTCCAGAGCGGGCTCTGCGGCAATAAGAACGGCGCCCAGGCGGCGATCAAGAGCACCGCGAACTTGTAACCGCGTGGCCAGTTGCGCAGCCACGAGAGGATGTGAGGCGCGCCATTCATGCCGGCGGCGCACTCGTCTCGAGCGCGTGGCCGTTACCGCGCGTGCGGGCCTTCAACCACTTCTGGTAACCCGCATGGCCATCGAGATAACCGGTTAAAATCCCGACCACGATGGCGTTGAACGAGGTCGGCGTCTGACCGGACGCATCGGCAAAGAATTGTCCGAACTGCTCCATCGATTGCCGGAGCTCCGTGGGCAGCGAGACGGTCAGTTTCTCCGGTCGTTCCTCGACGGCGATCGGCGGCAGGCTCGCCAGGCTCGTTTTCTTCATCAACTTATCCTTTGGGTTGTCTCAAGGGTCCGGTCATTCGGTCCACGGCGGCAGAATGAGATCCTGGGTCGCGAAGATGTTGAGGCGCGCACCCGGCGGCACCTCGATCGTCGGTTGGATGTTCAGGTTCTTGCGCGTGATCTGCTGCCCAGCCTCGTTGATGTTCTGGCCGGCGCCCTGGATGGCCAATTGCGCAAAGCCCGGATTTTGGCTGTTCGCACCGACCGCAATCTGCGCGCTCGCGCCGAGCAACGAGCCCAGCACGACCCCTGAGAGCAACCGGCCATAGTGATTGTTGACATGCCCCGTCAGGCCCGCGTACCCCGAGAGATCCACCCCCGGCATGCCCTCCAAGGAGAGCGTACTGCCGTCCGGGCGTAGAAGCCGCGTCCACACCACGAGCACGCGCTCTTGGCCATAGGCCACCCGACTGTCGTAGGTGCCGATCACTTTCGTGCCCTGCGGGAGTAAGAGATACCGGCCGGTCACGGTGTCATAGACATTCTGCGAGATCATGCAGCCGATCTGCCCGGGCAGATCGCTGTCGATCCCTTGCGTCATCACGCACGGCAGAATGGTGCCGGCAAAGAGCGTGTAGGGGGATTTGGGTGCCTGGACGCTCGCGTGCAGCTCAAAGTTCGAATCCCGCGTGCGATCGACGAAGTCGCTCTTTTCGTCCTGCCGATTCGCATCGTCGCGGCTGCCGGAGGTCCCGGCACCGGGGACGGCAGCCGGCGCCGCTGCCCCATGTTGGGCCCACTCGAGAAGGCGCTCTTGCAGCGCTGCCCCCTCGGTGGCTCCCGGCGAGACCTGAGCGCTCCCGACGGCCTCACCGCCGCCGGCGTTCGCAAACGATACGGTGGCGGCGCGCGCGCGATCTTCGCTCCGCAACTGATCGAGCTCGGCTGCTTGCGCGTATTGCTCGAGCGGCGTCAATTGGCGGGGAGCGGCATTGGCTCCTGTGCTGGCGGCGCCGGCATTCATCGCGCCGAGATCCCCGGATCCGCGGTCGCCCAACGGCAGCACTTGGTCGTAGCGGTCCGGCAAGGAATTGACCGCCGCGTTCGCCGCCGGAGGCTTATCCGGGGTCGCAGGCGGCTGCGGTGGTGTTGCGGGCGGCGGTGCCTCGAGCCCCACCTTGAATGCCAGGACGATGACGAGGCCGGCGACGAAGGCTGCGATGATGAGCATCTTGCGGCTGAAGCGCTTGACCGGCGGTGCCGGGGCGTGGCCATTCAAGGCCTGCGCCGTATGTTTCGGCACATAGAAATCCGCGGCCGGCGCTGGCGGGGTTGCAGCGCCTTCTTTGGGTCCGTCCGGTTCGATCGCGTGTTCGAGCATGAATTTGCCTACCGACTCGCGAAGCGATGCACGCAGCCGATGTCGACCGCGGTCTTGGGGCCAATACGAAGCTGCGCTTTGTCGAACAGCCGATCGACGATGTAAATGGAATGCTTGACCCGGTAGTTGACCAGCATCGGCGTCTTGCCCTGCATGACGAAGATCGCCGGCGCCTCGGTGCTCTGCATGTCGGGGCTCATTTGCAGGTACGTCTTCGACCCATCGTCGTAGACGCGAAGCGGCCGCCACGGCACCTGCGAGCCGGTGACCGTGCAGTTGAAGTTCAATCGATCGGGCTGAACCTCGAGTGCTTCAGCCTCCGCTTCGGCTTTCTGAGCGGCTGCCGCCGTGCCGACGCTATCGCGCGCGGCATCCTGCGGGTAGAGCCAGCCGACCAAGGGCATGTAGGTGTGCTCGCTCGATTTTAGGATCACCGTGTAAAGACGCCGGTTGGTCGTGATCGTCATGTTGGTCTCGAGCCCGGACTCCAAGGGCTTGACGATCAACACTGTGGTCTCCGCGGGCGGCGTCCCGGTGCGGGTGGCGGCGATCGTCCAGCGCGCGGTATCGCCCGCGGTCGGCAGATCCTTGCCCGTCAGCGTTTCGCCCGGCTGTAACTCCAAGGCGGTTTCGTGAAAGGTCGCGGCTTGCACCTCATAGATGCCGCCGCTCGTGTAGGTGAAGAGCATCTGCCCGCGCGCCGCGATCGCCTCGCTCGCGTGCTGGGTGTTGCGCTCCGTCACCTGATGAATCTTGAGCGCACTGTTGACCGCGGTCAGTTGGGCCTCGAGCCGGGATTTATCGGCCAACGTGGGCACGGGCTGCAGGGCACGTAACGTGGGAGTGAGCGCCGCGGCACCGGTGGGCGGCGCCGGCACCTGGGGCAAGGTCGACGGATTCACGCCCGCGGCCTGCTGGGCGCGCACCTCACTGACGAGTTGCTCAGGCGTGAGCGAGGTGGGCGCCGAGTCCGCCGCCCGCGTCGAGGTCACGAGCCCGATCGCCGTGACGGCGGCCAGTGCCGCCCCGATGGTTCTCTTTAAATCACTCATCCCTTCACGCTCCTTCAATCGCCCCGTCTCGACTCGCCCTCTGTGAACCGATCCCAGCGGCGACCTACACATCCTTGCTCCACTGAAATCCGCCGTCGATCTTGATGCCGAGGGGATTGATCCTCAGTGACGCCTCGTCCTGCGTATTCGCAGGCTCGACCTTCACCGGGAAGATCCCCGTCATGGCGTGCTGCGCTTTGAGCGCACCCTCCTTCGTGCGCACGGTTTCGGTCCAGCGGATTTGGTAGCTGTGGCTCTCGGCGATGGGATTGATCGAGATCACCTCGATGCTCACGGTCTCCTGGCCGATCTTGGCGAGCCGTTCATCCTTCTGCGCCCAGTCATTGAGTTCATTGGCCGCGGCCTGCGTCGTGAATCGATAGGCATCGAGCCAGTTGTGCTTGACCACGACCGGATCAATCGAAACCGAGCGCACGAGCTCGAGCCAGTGACCCAAGAAATGCCGCATCTCATTTTCCTGCGGCCTATAGTTCCAGGCCGGCATCGGCCCCACTCCCACGGCTTCGCCGGTGAGCGCGTTGTGTTCAACCAGGTAAGGCTGGACGCTCGAGCGGGAGGACTGATAGAGAAGCCCTGCCGTGAGCACGAGGCTCACGAGGCATTGCGCGAAGAACGCCAGGCGCCAGTTGTAGGCTTGGCGGACGAGCGCTCCCGTGCGGTCGTTCCACTCATCCCGCGCCGCGTTGTACGGCGTTTTGGCATAGGACTGGGGCTTGAACGCACTACGTCGGGTGAGCAATTCGGTGGCGAGACCCAAGGGTGGGACCTCATTCAGTGGGGCGGATCGGTGCGCTCATGCCGGGACCTCCACCGCTTTCGGGGGGAATGACGGAGCGAATGGTGTTGGCGGCGCGCATCGCGCTTTGCAAATCTTGCGTGGAAGACCCGCCGGAGCCGCCGGCCGGCGGCGTGGCCGGAGCTTGGGATCGCGGCTGCCACGCGCGGACCTCACCGCGCTTGTAGGCTTCGGCGATCGAGGTGCCCGCGCTGCGGATCGGCCGTGAGGCCCATTCCGCAGAACTTCGGACGAACGCCCCTGCCCCCCCGGTCACCGCCGCCGCGGCTTGTCCCGCAGATCCCGAGCCCCCCAACTGTGCGGAGGCCGCGCCCAACTGCGCACCGGCGCGCACGGTGCCCAAACCACTCGCGGCGGCTCGAGTCGCATTCACAGTCCCGGCGGCGGTCGCTCGCGCCGCGGTGGATGCCGCCGCAGCGCCGGCCAGTGCCCCGAACGCGGCGGACGCCACGAAGCCGGTGGCACTGCCGGCGGTCAGACTGGGTCCGCCACTCACCATGCCGGCGGCGATGCCAGGGGCATGCCAGGCGAGAAACGCAATCGAGAGCGCGGCAAGCATCACCATGTACGCTTGCTGCAAGTTCGGCACCGCAGGAATGCTGATCGTGGCGATCACGGGACTGGCTGCCGCGATGATAAAAGAGAGCACCATGAGCTTGACGCCAAAGCTCACGACGCTGCCGAAGGCGCGCTCCGCGATGAACGCCGTGTGCTTAAAGACGCCGAACGGCACCAGGATCAGGCTCAAGGCGGCGACGAGATAGAACTCCAAATACGTGATGAACACCTGAATCGCGAGCATGAAGAAGCCTAAGATCGTGAAGATGTAGGCCCACCCCAAAAGGACCAGCGATCCGATGCTGTAGAGCGAAAGCGAGCTGATCTCGGTCTCGAGAGGCTGCGTGACGACGAACGCCTGGGAAATGATGGACGACGGGTCCTTGATGAGCACGGCGCCAGCGGCGGGACTCGAGCCGCCCGCCGTGAAGCCGGCCCACACGAAGCCGTCCAACACCGCATTGACCAACGTCGTCCAGTTGGCGACGAAGAAGGAGAACAGGCAGAGCAGCAGGGTCTTTTGCATGAGCCCGATCAGGATTTTCTCCCCTTTGAGCACCCACCAGATCCCCGCGAGGGTCAGTTCCAGACCGGCCATCAGGAACAAGATGCGCGCCGCTGCCGGCGCCAAATGCCCGGGACCCGCGGAGAACACCGCGAGGAACGTATTTAAGAGCGTCGTCAAGATTCCCGTGTCGGCATTCATGGTCTTCGAGTTCCTGCGGGGTCACCGATCCATCAATGCAATCGGTTGAGCGTCGGATCGACTCGCGCCGTGCCCGGCGCGGTGTAGCCCGACGAGAGCTCGGCGCTCTGGACGGAGGCGCAGTATTGCGCGGTGTACCTGACGCGACGATCATCGATCTGACCGTATCGCGTGCAGTCCTGGTAAACGGCCAACAATTGTTGGCTGGAGAGCGAACGCACCGCCGGCCCATCGGTCTTGCCGACCGGCAACGAGACGGTCGACGGTTTCCCGCACGCCGTCAGGGACATCAGGAGCACACAGGTCAATAGTCGGTAGGTCACATCGTTCTCCTAGTGAAAGCGGTCATAGGTCAGATTCACGGCGGGGGTGCCCTTGGTCGTGTAGCCCGTGGCCATACCCTGCGATGTGGTCTGCGCTTGGGCAATCAATTGGGTTTGCTGCGCAATCCAATTCATCTGCGCCTGGTTGGTGGTCGCCATCTGGCTGTTCATCTTCATGAGCTGGGCGGCGACCTGGCCCTGTAACTGATTGCCAGCTTGGATCGCGCTCAGCGCGCCCTGTGAGGAGCCCGAGGTCTGCAGCAGGGTCTGCACGTTGGCGGTGTCCGCCGGCAGGCTCGCCATCACCTGCGCCTGGGTGTTGTAGGCCCCCTGGTAGACGCTGCGCGATTGATTGAGCCACCCGGTGAGTTGTGCCATGACATTGGCATTGCTCAAGGGGCCTTGAGCCAAAGCCGTGTTGGGATAGGTCGCGTTGTACTGGGCGGTCAAGGTCGCGACGTTCTGCGCAATCCCATTGATGCTCTGCATCGCGGTTACGAGTTGGCCGAACTGCGCGGTGTACTGCGTGAGAACGCCCACCGCGATGCCGGGCGGCATGTTTTGCAGGTTCTGCGCCTGATTGGCGAGTGACTGCACTTCATGGGAGAGCTGGGTGATTTGATTGAGCGCAATCTGGATGTTTTTGAGTGCGCTGACGGTGGTCTCGACGAGATTGCCGGGATCGCTGACGATCCACTGCGCCTTGGCCACCTGGACGCTCGACCCCACGAGCAGGGCCGAGGCAACTGACGCGATAAACGCTTTTTTCATAGGTCGATCTCCTTCCTGTTCCAATCTCAAGCGGTCTTGCGCGTCTCAACGCGCGCGGCACGGAGCGTGTCCGCCGCCGCATTAAGTCCCTTGGCCGTGAGGTACGCTTCGTTGAAGTCGGCCGTCGGCAAGCGGCCGTACGCGTCGGCGAGCCGCTGGTCATCGGCGCTGGTGGCCGCGCAGTACGCGAGGCCGACTTCCCCTAGGGCCAGGCTGAACAGGCGATTGCCCAAGGGCGAGGTGAAGTAGTGCTCGCGCTTCGGGGTCGCTCCCGCGATGATCGCGATCTGTTGGTCATTGAGTCCAAAGCTGCGATAGAAGGACATGCTGCGCTCGTCATCGAGCGCAGTCGCATTGGGCAAGTAAATCTTGGTGTAGCAGGATTCCTTGACGGTCTCGAGGATGGGACTGCCGGCAAGGTCCGCGAGGCTCTGGCTCGCGAACACGACATAGACCTTTTTCTTCCGTAAGGTTTTGAGCCACTCGCGGATCTTCGGCGCGAAGATGGGGTCATCGAGGAACAGCCACCCTTCATCCAGGATCAGGAGCGTGGGTGCTGTCCCAAAGCGCTGATCGAGGCGATGAAAGAGGTAGGTCAGCACCGGCATGACGGCATTCGGGTAGCTCTTGGTGAGCTCATGCATCTCGAACACCTGCCAGCGCCCGTACCCCAAGGTGTCGCTCTCGGCATCCAAGAGCCTGCCGTACGGCCCGTCCACCGTGTAGGGACCCAACGCATCCTTGATGGCCTTGTCCTGGACCAAGGTCTTAAGTCCTGTGAGGGTGCGATCCTTCGTCGGCGATTGCCCCAATCGCACGAGTGCATTCCACAGCGCGGCTTTCTTCTCCGGCGTCAGAAACGCGGCGCTCTTGACCTCGTGCTTCAAGAGCGCCTGCACCCACTCGATCGCCCAGTTGCGCTCGGCCTCCTCATCGATCCGCGCCAGGGGCTGAAATGCGAGCGCACCGTCCTCGGCCGCCAGATCGTAGAAATCGCCGCCCACCCCCAACGTCGTGATGCGGGAGCTGCGCTCCTTGTCAAAGAAATAGACTTGCGCGGTCTCGCCTGCGGGCGACTGATATTTGACGAACGCGGTCGCAAGCGCCGCAAGCAGCACGGATTTGCCCGCACCGGTGGGTCCCACGATGCAGGTGTGGCCCACGTCTCCGAAATTGAGGTTCAACTTGAAAGAAGTGCTCCCGCCCGTGACGGTGTGCAGCAGCGGCGGACCGTCATAGAGGTTCGTTTCAGTGTCCGCTCCGCCCCAGACGGCGGAGAGCGGAAAGAGGTGAGCGAGATTTAAGGTGTTTAAGAGCGGATGGCGCACATTGTGGGCGCAGTTACCGGGGATGGACCCCA
>Ga0116227_10007981_pt1 | contig 20292 bp, 14 predicted proteins | sample S1TSphgellanicum_FD_89693 | JGI IMG/M metagenome (GOLD analysis project Ga0116227, IMG submission 89693) | Host-associated microbial communities from peat moss isolated from Minnesota, USA - S1T2_Fb - Sphagnum magellanicum MG | ecosystem: Host-associated > Plants > Peat moss > Unclassified...
GGGGGGGGGTCGGGTAAGTTGAGGAATTTCTTGATTTGGGAATTTCGATCTCTGTGACAGTTATTACCCAACTGACAGTTGATCGACTACTATTGCTGTCTTTTACTTATCTTTTACTTATTTCTTTTTCTTTAACGTCATTTCGCTTTCATTACCTATTTGGCGTAATCCCATTGGCTCTTGTTCCCTGTGGAGTGTTTTGGGGGGTGGGGGAAGGGAGAGCCCGGTGAAGCATGGGGCAGGGGGGGCCAGCACGGGCGGGGAAGGACCGAGCGAGGGGAGGCACAGGCGGGGAAGGACCGAGCGAGGTGGGGGGCATGGGTGAGGAAGGACCGGGCGAGGGGAAGCTCGACAAGTGCATTATGCACCAGGTTCACACTAGTTGGATGAATAGAAAGAGCAAAAGCCATGGAAAGGCCACCCAATAGTCCCATTTGCAACTACTATATGCCTTTGTATTGTTTGTCAGCTCTTTGATGGCATGCCTCCATACTTGATAGTATTGAACTTCCAATGCCCCAGATTGTCCTTTATGAGAGTTTCTGTTCTAGACCTGCCACTGGCACACAAATGGCCCCCTGCAAATATACCAAGAAATTTCAGTCAGTGATTTATGTGTGTGGGAGCATAATACAATGAGTAAGAGCAAAATAAGAGTTGACCTAACCCAAGCCCTAACCCTACTAACTTGTTTCTTCATGATCATATAATAACCAATCCAGAGTTTACAAAACCTAGGCTTGAACTTTCACCATTTGGTTTTTCTTTTGGAGTCAATTTTATTTTTGCTAAGCTATGTTTGTTCCTTGAATTGATGTAGTTACCTAGTCACCATTTTGACTCTTGGGTCAAATCTTGGGATCCTTGTTTGACATTAGCAGTTCCTGAAAAGCTGACCCTGCAAACCATCAATAATGCCCATTATGAAAAAGACGAGTGTTGGGAAGACATTAGAACCTTCATCAAACCCCTGCTGAGTACCAGGGTGGTTCTTGATGTCTCCTAATTGCATTTCTCAAAATCAAATACCAAAAACAAGTGGTTTGCAAAAATCAAATACCCAGAACCCAAGCTTCTCTGATTCTAAAATTTCAAAAAATCAGAACCAACAGTTATTCAAAAAATCAAAATACCCATCCAACACTTGAAAGGACGTAGACAGAGGGCTGAAAAGACTTAACACCCACTAGATCTGTTCAGCCAAGTTGACCACACCACTTCTTGTTGATACATTCCATATTGCTTGTAATAACAGTAAATCGTTCCAGTTGAATCAAATAGGAAGGAAAATAAACACTAATAAATCTGGAAGTAATATGTTACGTCATTAAATCAGTATAAAATAGATGTGGACAAATCTAGTAGTAGGACTATCTCACATGTGAAAGCTACCAATCTAACATTTAACACAAAATTGAGGGGAGCTTGTACATGAGAATGTCTAGAATGCCACATTTCTACATCACTCATCTCCAACATAAAAACAGGCTATGAGCCTTACTAAGGATGAATGGTACATATACCTGAATGTTACCTAGCATCTGTCCCAAAAAAATCATGATTTCAAATTATCCAATATTAATCTCAAACTCCAAGGCATTTAATAAAACACCAATCACCTTCAACTTCTTTAGCTTATTCAATAATGTTAAAAGAATAGCTTCACATCAATTAAAAAATTACATTAAATCCTTATAGTAACTCACTACAATTTGCACTTGGTGGCCAAAATCCAAAAAAATTATTCAAAATCTTCAATCTTCAATCAAAATGAAGATATAGCAACTGCTTGCTGAATACCAGCCAAAGAATAATCAGGTAAGGTATAGGCAAGATCATTGCCTTGCACCCTATGGTCACATGGAAGCACAGGGAATTTGATGGCTCTAACGTGCGCCACATGTAGAAAAATTGTTGGAAAAGTTAGGAGAAAAACATCACTACCTTCACTAGAGCCCCAGTTTTGGTAGTATTTCCCTACAACAACTACATTGCCTGCCTTGAATTCAGTCCCCCATTCACATGTGAAATCCTTCTCCACAGTATGTACAAGTTATGTACAAAGAACAACGTAGAAATCCACACCTTCACTGTTACCTTCTTCTGCATTTACAGCAAAGTTATCACTAAGTTCCAAGCAGTTTGCTAAGTAATCACCACATCTTCAATGGCAACAACTTCAATGGCAGACCACACATACGTAGCATTGTTTGGAATGAGGACTTCTACATCCCAATCTTTTGTCCACACCAAATTCACACATTTCTTGTAGTTTGAATCCGGGAATAAACAAAAAAAGCAAGCAAGGTCTCTTTTGAATAGTTTATTGATATCACCAACACGAACAGATTTAACTGAATGCACATTTTGACTCCCTTTAATTGAATCACAAGTTTACTTGATTTGGCGATTAACATTTGACATCTTGACAAGCCAGAATACATGAATAATTGCCTTCTACACTCCAGAATATCAGGTTTCTGGCTATGAGGATAAATGTTTCTGCAACAAAACAACATCTTCGACATTCTGTAGTGTTAGACCATTTGGATCTAGCTGGCTGTGTCTAATGAATCTCTTCACAACTGCACCTGCCCCATCATGGGGCCCTTTACTGTGACCAGTGCCAAAAAAAAGTCCAAAGCATCGTACACCCACCTGTCAAATATGGGTATCTATTAACAAAATACCATGGGGTTTTGCTTTTGAATTGAAAAGAACACCCATCTGACCACATCTAATGTTGAGTGGGTTGAAACCCCCTATCCAACACACTCTGTCAATGTAATAACAAGCAATATTGAACAAAATAGCTTTCATGAGACTTATTGTCTAAGATATAAAAGTGGTATTTCATGAGTACTTGATAATCTTCATCATTGGGATCTGGATTCAGATTTCGCTGCCAAGTAATCTACACCAAGATTGTCACTTGATATGAGTGCCAGTGCATACTTTGCATTTCATTTTGAATTTCAAAGCTATAATTTTCAGCAAAATCGATCATTGAAATAATTGTATCACTAGGAAAATGTTTTAAACACTCTTTGAACTGTTGGTCTTGCCAACGTGATACAAAGTTCTGGTGTACAAACACAACAACAAAAGGTGTCCCTATACGCCAAGTGATTTCACTGGATTTTGAGTGAATTCACTAGTTGTAATGAATGGGGACCAGTGAAGAAGGAGTGAATTCATTGGTCTAGTGAACATGGACTAATGAACTACACCCACATTTTGTAGTAGTGAAAATATTGAAACTTTGGCTTTAAATAACTAATGAGCTCAACTGAAAAAGTAGATTTGTAGACAAGTTTTAGTTTCTTTTTTCCTCTCCTTTCTTGATTACAATGGTCTTTAGGGAAAAATGCTTCCAAGAAACTAGAAAATCTAACAAGGCGTCTTCCTCAATTGGAGAAATTGGGAGATTATCTACTCCACAATTTTCACATTCTCCTAGTAAGCACGCCCTTGCATGCCATTTAGAGAATTTTTCATGAGGGTAGACCACTGATTCCCAAAGTGAAGTAAGGTTAGGGTATGTGTTCAAGCCCATCACAAATAAAGGAGTCTAAATTGTTGGATTGACAGACCTCTTCACAATTGCAGCCACAATTTGAGTGAATACCAGATGTGGTGCACATGTTGTTTAGACCAATTTGTAATTTATTCATTTCCACATGGTAAATACAACAACAAACATTATGCTCTTTCATTTTCTTAACCAAGAATGGACATTGCGCATCAAACATTCTCTTCCCAATGATAATTCTAGGATGTGTTTTTTGGAATCATAAATAGAACTTCATTTGCAAATCCAAGAGCATAACCCACTTTTAGCCCAATCTACCAATGTCCATTATAAACCTTGACATCATCAACATATCAAAGAAGCCACCTATTACAAGTCCAAATGTCCAACCACCCAAATCCATTAGCACAGATTACATGTAAAAGACAAAATCAACAATAGACCATGAAAACTGAAATGTTTGTAAACTATGAGCACTTTGGAGATACAAACAACTTAGTCTTCATGGTCTCATAACATAACAAAGATCAAAATTGGATATTTTGTCCATAAAAAATATTGAGCTGCAAGTCCATAAAATGCCCACAGATTTTGTAAATCCACAAAATGGCCACAATTTAAACTATTGCAAGTTCATAATATATCCATAGTCTTTTGCAAATCCTAATTGTCCATCAACAAATCCATGCCAATTTGAAACTATAACAAATTAACTTGACAATATAATAATTCCTAGATGGAATGTTTACACACTGTGTCCTTAGACTCAGCAAATAAATTTGAATGTCCATTAATTTGAGTCTATCCATAAACAATCCATAGATACTGTTGTTGCAAGTCCATAAAATGCCCACATGGATTTTATAAGTCCATAAAATGGCCACAAAGATTGTTGCAAGTCCATAGGATATCCACACAAAATTTTGCAAATCTTAATTGTCCATCAACAAATCCAATCCAAATTCAAAACATCATAAATTAATTAATTTTCTTACAATATAATTCCCACATGGAATATTTAAAAGTGTACAAATTCTAGCAAATAAATCTAAAATCTAAATGCCCATCAATATTGCCATTCGAAATTCAAAATCAAACATGTCCATAGATTGTCCACATAAATTATTGCAAATCATGGACATAACAAAAAGTCTTAGGGATAGATCCGTCAATAGACTTACATTCCAAATTTTAAAAACTCACCAATGTTGACAAATTGCCGACAGCTACAACACTATAAGTCCATGGACTCAATAGATAATCTTGAATGTCCATCAAAATGTGCATTCCAAAACACATAAGTCCACATACTATCCTTCAGAGTTTATGCAAGTCCATGAACTTCACACATAGTCCTAAACATCCATCATTAGTCCCATACCAAATCTAAAACCATAAGAGTTGTACACAAAATGTCCAATGAGATTACTACAAGTCCATAGACTTAATAAAAAGTCCTAATTGTCTTCAATACTTCCCCTCCAAATCAAACAACTTCAAGTGTGTCCACAAACAGTCCTATTGCAAGTCCATGGAACAAAAAGTCCTAATTGTCATTAATACTTTCCCTCCAAATCAAACAACTTCAAATGTGTCCATGAATTTTCCATAGCCAGTCCTATAACAAGTCCATGGACTTAACAAAAAGTCCTAATTGACCTCAATACTTCCCTTCCAAATCAAACAACTTCAAATACATGTGCAAACAAACTATCCACATACATTACAAGTCCATGGATTTAACAAAAAGTCCCAAATGTCCATCAATAGAACTTTTCCATTCCAAAGACTGTTGCAATTCAGAAACTTTTTAAAAGTTCTCATGATGTTCTAGAATTTATCATGAGTTGCAATTTTACGACACGAATTCAATTCTATCACAACTCTTATTTAAAATCCAAAAAACTTCCTACAACATAATAGTATCTTCCAAAAGGTCAATAGCAAAACAAAAAATGGCCAAATTATTAAATTCATTATAGACTTTAAACACTAGACACGTATATTCATTTCAACAATGACACTTTCATGAAACTTGTACAAAAAGGAACATCTAAACTTCCAAGTTGCATTATGTGTTCATTCTAGAGTTATAATTCCAATCTACATCTCTAAGTCTTGAACTCTCTTCAACCAATTTCAATGTTCTTTCCAAGAGAACTGAAAGCAAGAGAATTACCTATACATTTAAAGTTTTTTGCATTTCATGATGTCCACTGAAGTTTGAAGTCTAAGAATACAATTCATGGACATATTACAGAAAACAAAGGAGTTAAAATCAAGCCACTCACATGTGTCTCCATTAAGAATTGGGTGGGCTTATCATCAAAAAATTGGCATTAGCTTCTTTCTTTCAAGACTCATTATTGTCTCTTGAATCCACTAGGTAATGATTGTAGCTTTTGTGGCGGGTGACAAGGCATCATATTTTCTTTTCTTTATAGACAAAGTCCACAAAAAAAACACCATTCAAATTCATAAGCCTTTGCTGTTGCATTGCAACAAAAATATTTTGATGGTGAATACCTAGAGTGTGAGCTTTTGTCTACATGACACATTGTTCCCAATGGTACTACTAACAACAGTAGTTAACAAAGCATGTTTGGTAGCCAATTTTGCAGCAAAAGATGAATTTTTCACCTCTTCCAAGCTTCTCACCAAACCTGCAACATTTCATTTTGCACTACAATGGATTTAACAACTTTGATGTCACCAGTCTTTGGAACTATGTCATATATGAAAGGATTAGAGAGAACCTTTGACATTACTACTCTCTTGGATTCAAGAGGAAGGTGATTCCAGGCCTATCAAATGTATTAAACAATACTAGCTATAACTTTCTTAACCTCCCTCTCCTTTATTAATGTTTTTAATGGCTGCACAATATGAAAAACCAGATCATTTATGGACAATCTTCTTGCCTTTCCCCGGACCCTTCATATTCATTGTTTTTTCGCATTTTTATCACATTCAATTATTCATTGGGCATGTCCAAGTCTTATGATGTTCGACCTTTTTTTGTAGTTTCTACCATTACCCATTACAGCTTCAAGCAAAGACGAAATGCACACTTTATTAAGTGAGCAGAAATCGTTGTAGATCGATGCCTCCAAACAACCACCTAAACCATTATGTCCCACCCTAAACATATGCATCTAATTAATGCACTTATGGCCAAACTTTCTTGCATGTTGATGCACACATGCAAGCCTAAAATTTAAACAACCCATGTCAAACTACATTGTTTGATTTCCAAAATGCATTGGAATAGAACAAAAACCTTGAATAGAAAGGTTAGTGAAGGGTCATGACCTAAAACCTTGCCGAAGTTTGTCAAAGGTGCAAAACATGTTGGCAATTCCAAAGTGATTAGCCAATGCTAGTGTAGAGAAAGAAACCAAGGCCATGAGTTTTATACAATGGTGGATGTGAAAACATGCTCTATAACATCCACAACAAAAAGCACAAAAGCTTCAAGATGCAAAGAAAGAAAAGGTGATTGCTCCCATTGTGCTCAACACAAAATCAAAAGGCGGGAGGTGATCATTCTCCTCACATTCAACGCAAAACTGAAAGGTTTGGAGCTTTGATTTCAGTGCAAACTTTCAATTCTTTGACGTTCTCACAATGAACCCTAATCTATAAATGACATCACATTGGTATTCTGACATCATTTAGTCAACCAGACATGGTTATTACTAGAAAGAATTCCCCATTGATTCCTAAAGAAAGAATTCCATATGATCTAGAGCCCAATTAAAGGCCTCTATTCCTAGCATGTGTATACAAAAATAACTCAAGAACCTCTTTTTTTCAGTATGCTAGGGACTCTTGAAAAAACCACACCTTTTAGCCTATTCAAAAGTTCATAATTAAAATCTTATAATGTCATTTTGTAAAAAACTTTAAACTTAGTTTCTTTAATATGTTATCTATTTAAAATCAATTCCTTAACAAACATACCTCAAATGATAGGACCATGGCAAAATCCTTTTAAAAGTTGCTGCCAGGATTACAATCCATAATTTTCAACTTCGAAAGTCCATAACTCTAACATTTTTTGTAATTATGAAAATATAAAATGTAGAAAAAAATACATAATCAAGTTAATATTTTCAAAATAAGTCCATAGATGGAAATCTTAAATTTATCCTTTCCCATATGGTCATTACCATGACAACCATTCTACATGATTTGTTAAAAAGTCCAAAAATTGGTCCACCTATTCATACACTTACCCTAAGGTTTATTATAGAATGGGGGTATTACATCTCATCTTTCCCCATTGGCAAGATAATACAAGATTATGGTTTGCAAAAAATATGAAGGTACTACACTTCCCCTATTATTCAAAATTATAGTTTGTAAAAATATGAGGACATTGCACTTCCCAATATTGTTGATGATTTTGGTTTTCATAATGAGGGTATTGTTATGCCAAAACACAACAAAAGCATGTGCAAGATGACAAAGGGTGGAGCTCTGGTGAAATATGATGAAGCTAACTCATAACAATGCTAAGATTTGCAAGGCAAGCATGAAGCCACCACTTACACTTGTAAAAACTGTAGATGCATGGGATCAACCTAGGGGGAGCTCACCCTAAACCTTGGAATGCAAGGCAACAATATAAGGGAGTTACAAGACAATCACAAGAAAGGGACATTGAGAAACATCATTCCTTTTTAGATAATTCCCTCTTCTCTGCTACCTACTTACCTCTTTTTTTTGTGCTTGCCATTTGTCCCTAAATGTTCTTTTTTTCCCTTTCTCTTTTTGTTGAACCCTGAATCCTTTTTTTTCTTTCTCACTTTGTTGAACTAGCTCCATCTCCATAGCCATAGTCTTCAATCTTGTGAAGAGAGAGCAACAAAAGAGGAAATAGAATATATATATATATATATATATGCAAAAGATAATGTGTCCATTCATTCATTTTCCCACAAAGAATTAAGGTTTGTAACAAAATCAGAATATTGCACCTTGCATAGTCATTAACAATTATGGTTTTTTTTATAAAAATGAGGGTATCACAATGTAATTTACACTTGCAAGGCCTTACATGCCCAAAAAACATATACATGGGTTACTATAAATGTATTTCAAAATATATACATATGTACATGCAGACCATGCAAATGTAAGTTTAATACCTTAAATATACAAGATAAGAAAGTGTAAGTGTGAAAACTTGAATGTGTAAATGTAAATGATTTACACTTACCAAAAATTATACATGTTGTGTTATACAACCGTTTACATTTATAGGCACAACACTAGTTGAACTGAATCTTAAGAGCCTTGGCAGAAGGTCATTTTTTGAAACAGGAAATATTTAATCAGAGTTAAGGCTCTCAATTTTTCAGAATCATAAGAATTCTGAAAAGCCTGATATATTTTCTCCAATTTCCAGTAATGAAATACCAATATTCCTGGCATTATTTATATACTAAAATTTCTCATTCTTTTATTTGATATTTATTATTTGAAAAAATAATTTTGATTTCTAATGCTATTCCATGAATTTTTTTTAATAGTATAAAAGGGAACCCTTAAATTCATCTGCTAGAGTAAACAAGCACCACAAGTGCACCATGCAGGATAGAGGGGAGTGTTGGACAGTAAACACTGAATTGTTGTGTTCTTGGCCCATAGGTAACCACAAAGGTTAGTTATGTACCAACCTTCCATGTGCATCTACCTACCTAATAGCCATCTAGTGCGTTACATACTCACCCATCAACATGGTAACCATTTACTTTCCCCACCTACTAACCTATGATACTTACCCACTTTCAGAGGCAGTTAGTTATTTGCATTAGGGTTGGGGGTCAAGTAGGAGGATTCAGAGGATAGGTCACCATGGTGGAACCAGCTTGGTAACACAGTTGTTGTTCATGCCAATAAGGTTCTACCTTGGTAACTTATCTTGTAAACCCTCCTACTTCCACTGCCCACTGCCTGGGTAACTACCTAGGTAAGTGGGTAGGTAAGTAGGGTATGCAAGTGATTACTATTGAAGTGGGTAAGTAAGACAATTGTGGTTACTAGGGTAGGTAGGTAGATGCATGTGGATGGTTCGTACAGAGCTTACCATCATGGTAGGTTAGCTAATGGGATAGGAATAGAATGAAAATGTGTGTCCATAAACCATCCATCCTGCATGGTGCTCTGGTGGGTGCTGGTCTGCCCTTCAGGTTAGAGACATTGTGATGCAGAAACCAGCTAAAGTTTGGTGTCCCTTCAGTCTCCATTTGTGGGTCATGTGGAGTCCCACAATAGAAAAATCCATCTCCAGCATAACTCAAGGGTCCACTTGAGCTTCAAGTGTTTCATGCAAGTGTTTCAAAGCGGAATATTTATAATCCTTATGAATATCATTTAAAGGGCAGAGCCAATATGCGATGAGACTTGTTTATCAAGTTCACAAAATTCTTGCATTGGTCCACAACCCCAATTGCCTCTGCTCTTTCCTTTAAACTATCTAGGAATCATTACCAGAAAACACACACACACACACACACACACACACACACACAAACAAACAAAAGGGAACTGATTGGTCTCATGATTTCAATGACCCAAAACCCATCCTGTGATTAAAGAACTAATTGAATAAAAAGCCATCATAAGCAAAGCAACAATGAAACCTAACAACATTTGTTAATCACATTTTTGGTATAGTTCATACCCAATTGGAAACCAGTTCTCATATTGGCATCAACTGATGTTGCAAAGGTACCTACCTATTTCCAAAATGCATATACTAAGACTTGCATGATAAGAAAAGAGCCAAGCACATCACTTGAAGACAACCATTGTACAACTCTATATATATATATATATATAATATCAAGTTGTTCTAAACCAATGACTTGTTTCTACAGATATTTTTTGGGTGCTATTGTTCTTTTTCAAGTAGTTGACACTCTGTTTTCGCAGCCTATTGCTCTTCTGAATTTCTCAACCTTTGGGTATGATCAACCTTTTTTTTGGTGCGAAATTTAATAAAAATTTGGTCACATATTCCCTTTTTTCTGGGAAAACTCATCAAATTCCAGAATTTTAAAAATAAAATTTATTGCCACATTTTCACTTGGAATCTAGTTTGGGGGTACTCTTCAAAGCAGTCTTCCACTTTTTGGACAAGTTCTAGATACATGTCATCATTTAATGCTACATTCCTCTTCAGATGCTTCAATTGGTGCAACATTAGAAAATTGAAAAAAATATCTAAACAAAGAACATTAGGACGTAAGTATATATATAAGCCAATGAGCCCTTATATCCATATTGCTGCACATGGAAAGCATGGTTGTGTGTACAAACTAGTCACATGCCAAATGAATGTTTCACACCAAACATACAATTCCATGAATTATTATTGTTGCATTGAGTTGTAATGCAAAAAAATTGCTTTTATTTATTTTTCAATTAAATTCTTAATTTTATTTATACAACTTTGTTTTTTTTTTTTTTCATCCAATAACATTATATAAAAATATGTATTTCAAGTACATATTTGAAAGTATCTTGTTTCATGCAAATTGTCCATTGACTTTGTTCAATTATGAACTTTACATAACAGGGATAAATGATGTGCCAGGGGTTCAATTTGAAAAAAATGAATATTTACAAAATAAAATAAAATTATACACTCCATTTTGGATATTGTCAAAATGATTGGAACCTTTTCCAGGTTAGGTGCACATTAAAATAAATTAAAATTTTATTTACACTAGTTGGGAAACTGATGGTAATTTGCATAGATGTTCCAATTGTTCACAATTTTTTTTTTTGTTACAATGGTAAGCTTTTTGAAAATAAGTGAAAGAAAAAAAAGTTTTCATACCATTTGGCAAATCATGAGTAAAATATAATGAAAGAAGGTTGAAGGTAATCTATCTATAAAGGAAGGTACTAGTTTGTTTGTTTGAATTTGTTTTGTTTGTACATCCACTTCAGATCACGTTCTGGGTCTCTTTGGAAATCCCTTGAGGAGGAGGGTGCATTGGCTTGGTTTCATGGTGTTTGGACTTGTTGTGCAAAAGTTCTTGAATATTGAATGATTTCTTCACTGAAAATTAAATTAAATCTTAGCTGAAAATTTTGGAAGAATTGGAATGTGCCTTTGGTGTTTTTGGAAAGATCTTGATGAGCAGGATTTAATGGAATTTATTTGGTAAGATTTGGATTCAGAATGTGGGAGATATTGATTTTTAAATGATTTCTGCCACTGAAAATTCAAATAAATTCCAAAAAACCAGGTTTTTGGAAAGAAAAATCAGTTGGGGACATGGTAACACTTGGGACAACAGCACAGGCCACACTAGCTACTTTGAAGGTTAGTTTGGAGGTAAGGAAACTTGTTTATAAAGGGGAAAAAGTTAGCTATGTAATCCTCCGTGGTAGGGGAGGCCAAAAGAGATTCACAAGGGAAGGAGAAAGGTAAATATGTATGCATCCTATCAACATACATCCATAAACATGGATAACAATAATTTTCATCCAAATTTCATCATTTGATCAATTTCATCTATGTGTTTTTTTTTTCATGCATCTTGTTAACTTGGTCGATATTGTGATTTTCATTAATAAGATTCATTTTCATTATGTAATAAATGTTGTGAAAGGTATCCATGACTAGAGGTTTTTCCTTTTGTGAGAAATTTTGCACTGTTGCAAAATCCAACACTTCCTTGCAAATTGCATAAAGGAAAGAAATTGGGAAATTTCCCACAAAAGTCAGGTTACACTTTTCCTTACACCAAGTTTGCATTGTTGACCTTTCTCCATCACCACCTCTTGCAATTGCAGGATTTGTATAAAAGCCATCTTTAGCTCCCCTCTTCATTAGGAGCTTCATTATCTTTGTCCCTTTGGAGATTCAAACTCAATATCACTCAATCCGTTTTTTCTCACATCATTTTTTCCCCTCAAACTTTCTCAGTTGCAGGTAGATCTTGTTTTAGGTGTAGGGTTTGTTGTAACAACATTCAATTTCTTGAAGCATGAAACTTAAAATTTAATGTGATTTTAATCCACCTACATGGATAAATATGTCCATAGATAATGATTTCATATGGATGAATGTCATTTTTGCATGGATGAATTTCATTTATGATTTGGATTAAATAAATAAATCATTGGATGAAATTCATTCATGATTGGAAGATAAAAATATTCAAAATTATTTATACCCATCCTCATTTGTCGTCCAAATATTAGTATTTCAAACTTGATTATCATTTACTAATGATGGCTAATGAAATTGTGATGGGTGTTGGCAACAACACATATTTAATTAATTCTAGATTTTAACTTTAATTATGGACTGAATACAATATGCAAGAGGAGGCCAAAACACATCTAGTGGGCACCAAATATGACGTATTTCAACCATATTTCATGTAATTGCATAAACTTTCAACAAAAAGTTGAATTTGAAACCAAACTCAACATGTTAAGGAACACATTTACCCATCTAGTGGCCACCAAATAGGAGGAATTGCCACCATGCCAACACACATTTTCATAATTTTTCATTAAAAACTTGAATTTCCATTCAAATTCAATATGATTGTCTAGTAGCCTTTGAATTCCTAAAATTTGAAACATATTTTAATTAATTTGCATAAAATTTGCACAAGAATGTGTAAACTCAAACATGTTCAAACTTGTAAACTAAAGTCTAACCAATGTGGTGCTCAACAAATTTCGAATAATTATTTCCATCCTCCTATCATTAATTGCAAACAATATCTTCAAATTAAAATTTGTTGAATTCAATAGAAACTAAACCGGTTGGCTAAAATGAAAGTTAGACCTTGCCAACCACAAATCATAAACTTAAGTACATGATTACCACTTTTTTTTGTATTTATCATTAATGCCACCAAACATCCACAAAAATTTCATCCGCCCATGACATTAAAAAGAAAAATTTAAATATATCATCTCTATGGTTGTTTTTCATGCACACTTAAGATGTCATTTTAAAAGAAGCGATGTCCATATTAACAAAAGGCCGGCAATTGAAATGTTTATAAAAAAGATAAACATCAATATTTTTCTCAATGAATGCACACATGCAAATTGATATATTCGAGAACATGAAAATCCCATTTGAAAAAAAGACTAAACCAACATTTTTGTTTCATGTTCATAAAAAATTCAATTTGCAACTACAAAGGAATTATTGTTAGTTGCATCAAGACTAGCTTTTGCTTTAGATGCATGGGTTGTAATAATACTTATAATGGAATTGTATTGCTTCTAACTGAGAAAGAAAACGTGATAGAAGATATTTCAACCCATTGTTTTGGGTCTGCATGATTACATTTCCACTTGCTTAACCAACAATTATGGTACAATTCCTCATCATTTTTGGTTCCCTTTCTCACATGAACCCACCATTGAACATAGACCTTCATATAATTATCATTTTCTTGATCTCTTACAACATCACTTTTGGCCCTTCCCATCTAAATAGGATAGATTGTAAGGTCTGAAGGCCACACAAGAACAAAACTACCAGTAAACAAGTTACAAAAAGGCATGTATGCAACAATGCTTACATAAGGGCACATGCTTTTAGGCCCACAATATGAAGGGATGACAAGATCTTCAAGGTCAACATCAACAACAAAAGGAATGGATGCGCGCTCATAATTAGCTCCCCAATTGCTAGAAGGCCTTCCAACAAAATAGAGTTTTGCCATGGGATAGGTTTGAATAACATTTCCAAAATGCTCTCCTAGTATTTCACATAAAGACCCATAATTTTAGATACCAATCATCCTTCAACATCTCAAGCTTCCAAAATTCAATATACTTCAAAATCCTTCTACTAATGAACCTTTCCTTCTCACCTACCCTCAATTCATCATTTCCCCATATCGGGCAAAATGGAACAAGATTTGGAACCCCCACCTGCAATTTTGGCCATCCAGTGCCATCCTCCTTCCACAATCATATCGCCATGCCATCTTTAGGGCTCCACAAAACATCAGTAGGAAATATTTTGTATTGCATCATCGGCCACCTTACCTCATCCACAAAAACCCAAAACAAATGCATCTTTGTATGACCAACAAGGATGTCTGACCCATCGTTCAAATATCCATTGACCCAAGATTTGAAATCATGGATTTCTTGAATGAGCTGTGAAATGAATGGATGATCTTGGGAAAGCATGAATGTTTTCATCAAATCCACCATGACATAATTATTCTATTATGTTAATTTCTTTGACAAATATTTAAAATTTTCATCAATATCTTCATGTGTGTGCCCAACTACAAGAAACCCTAATTGAATTTCTTCAAAAACTTTGCAAGAAGTTAGCAAGGAAAGAATTGCTAGCAGGGGACAATTCTTGTTATCTTTCACACAATTGTCCATATGAAGAAACAACTTCCTTAACAATGGCTTCACATCTACAATTTTGTTTGCAAGTTTCAAAATATTCGAACAATAAGAACTTCCTTGTAGGATTTGTTGGAAGAATGCATTTTGGGGTTCAAACTCAAACAAAACTTGTAACTCCCTAATTGGTTCCTTTTCAAGGCTATGAAGCAAGTACAAAAGTATTGTGACATTAAAATCATTGGGCTAAAGTTCAATAGAATATTGAGTGAAAGCTTTGTCCCCATGGCCATGAACAATCATTCCAATCAATGTCACTAGCAATTACCCTAGCCTAAACACCATTTTGTTCTTCACTTGAAGCCAGGGAAGAGCTATTTCAAATTGGTCCATTTCATCATGAATTAATTACACATAAGAAATCTTCTTTAGATTGCCTAGATTCAGCTCTCCAAGTGGGATATAAACGTTGACAAGATTCTTGGTGAATGTTATGTTTCTTCAATTTAATCTCATGTTCCTTCACACTAGGGTTGTTTTTTCCTACTTTGGATATAAAATCTTTCAAGGATTCACAAACGGTACACTTAGCAAAAACAAATCCTCTTTTATGCACATCCACATTCAAATGTTTTTTTTTTCAATCGATTCGTAGCAAACTACAAGATACTTCCGATTTGCAACTCCTTGCTAATTTAAAAGTGTGTGAAGAAACTAACTATAAAAAAAACAAACAAGAACGTTCAATGTTTATTGCAACTTCAATTAAAGCCATGTAACTTTGTAGACCTGGTGGCCATCGGGTCAACAAACTATCAAGATATTATAGGAGTCCAAGTCTATGTGAATAATCAACTTGTACAAAATAATAACCACATAATTATTTGATTTGGTGGCCACTAGATGAAGCATTAATTGAGAAGTATACAACATGTTTTCATACAACACAACGAAAATGAATCATTCCACATTTACTTGGTCACTATGTTCCCACATTGTCTTCCACGTATTTGGAAAAAAGAGACAGATATCTTGTCTCCTACTCCAATGCCCTTCATTTGATGTGACATGACATTAGCACATTGTTCAATCAAGGACTAAATGTTTGATTTAGCCTATATCGCTAAGGCGCTACTTTTGACTCCCTTTATTTCGATGCGGTAAAATCCTACACCTTCTTTTGCTTTCCTACTTATAACTCATGTAAGTTGACCTAGAAATCCCCATGATTTTGTATCAAGTAGTTTTTGTAAACATCCCTCTCTTGAAGCGTCACAAATTTTGCACAGTTGCAATCTCCTCTTTGATGCAACCTTCTTGGAATATCCAATGTGTGGGCGGATCTTTCCTCAAACAACTTGTTCTAAAATTCGTGTTTAAGCAATCCCGTCATTTTGTGAAGGAAATGTTAGTAGTAGTTTAAGGAACAACAAAGTGCCACCCCGACACCATGACATGATTCCTCACTCAGCACCTTCTTTATCCTTGAGACGAAATTTAAAGACACAAACTCCTTTCGTTTTCTTTTATTGAAGCTATTTTTTTTTCTTCACACCAATCATTCCTTCTACATCCACTTCAGGTACGTAACTTTCATTGTATGAAAAGAAGAGCTCTTTCAACAAAAATCCCTCCATAGTTATCTAAGTTAACGACCATTTCCAAATAATCATTACCATTGAAATGTTTCCAAGATAGTTGAGAATGGTCAAATTGACATGATCATCTTCAAAAATGTCATCCAAATTACTTCTTTTAGATCACACGCCATAACACGACCTCTCGCAAAGAAAACAAATTGCATTACTTTCTGCACTAACTATTAAGCCGTATTGGTGGAGCTTCTTTTTGGCGCATGTCTTTTAAATTAGGTTAATTTGCCACATTATTTTCATTAGCACCAAGAAACTCATTGCTTTCATTATACTCACCCCTCAAAAATGCAGGGAGCTCTTGGGTAGAAACTTGATCATTTTGGTGTTTTCTAGCTTTGCCAACATTCCGAACCGCATTTAGACAAACCACCCTTCTTGAAATAAGATTATTGATAGTCTCATTTCCAATATGCTCCAATTTAGTAGTCAATTGGGTTATTGGCCAAAAGTAGGTTTTTCCTACCGCTAATATGAAATTCCACAACATTGGAGTCAGGCTATAAAGTACCCATTTGTGGTACGAAAAGAAAATAGTCTCCAGTGAAACAATGATACACTCCTCAGGTCCCTGGGCCCCATAGATAGAAAGAGTAGATGTGTCTACACAAACATTGTAGCCGACATGAAGTTTTCCACGATTGTCCCATGATTCCCACAAATCAACTAGAACTCTGAAATTCAATGTTTCCATGGTTTTTATCACTCTTGAAATATAATGTTTTTATTCAACCGAAAGCATAAGATACAGAAATCAAATGAATGTCTTTAATTAAATAAATCAATTTGGATTCTATCATTTATCATTTAACAATAGTCTATAATGTTATAAGGTACTAGTTAGTTCAATTTGAAGATTTACAATCAATTGGAGTATTTCTCTATAATGACTTTTATCATTCCTTAAAATATCTAATATACCCAAGGACATATGTAAAAAGGCATTGAAATCTAGTTGAAGATAATGTCCTATAAGTCCTTTTAAATAAAGGTTGACCCATTTAGCTTGCCATTGTCATCCTTGATTTTTTGGAGAGAAACTCCATTAGTCTAGGATTTACAATCCGGTGATCGTTAAATTGTTATCCTTTAAATTGTCATGTGATGACAATTTAACGACCATTAGGTCATTTTCTCGGGATGGTAGCAAGAGGACGATCTCATGGCCGTTTTTTTCGGGACTATCTTGGGGTTCACGATTCAGCAGTTGCCAAATTGTTGTTTCAAAATGCTTTCAAGATGACGACTTGGCGATTGCCAAATTATTTTTTAGAGATGTTCTCGAGATTATGATTTGGTGGCCACCAAATTGTTTTTTGTAGATGCTTTCAAAATTATGATCTAGTAGTTGCCAAATCGTTTTTTTGAGATGGTTCTGAGATTATAATCTAAAGAGCGCTAAATCATTTTCTCGAGCTTCTTTTGAAATGACAATCTAGTGACCACCAGGTCCTCTTTTTGAGTTGTTTTTGAGATGATGATCTAGTAGTTACCAAATCATTTTTTCATGAAGGTTTCGAATTATTGATCTGGTAATAGCAAGGTCATTTTCAAAGTTGTTTCGAAATGATAATCTAGGAATCGCTAGATCATTTTCTCACAAATGCTTTGAGTTGGTGATCTAGCGGTCACTAAGTCGTTTTCCAGAAATGGTTATGAAATGGATGATTAGGTAACCGCCTAATTATTTTCTCGAGATGGAATTGGAAGTAACTTTCCACTTAAATGTCAACGTGGTGATCACCAAACCATTTGATTTCACAATATCTGAGGATTGTCCATCGGTTGTGTAATGGTCAGGTAATGGGGACTTGGCACTATGAGGATTTTACTCTGAGGATTTCAATTTGTGGATTCATGTCATGTTATTGAATCGACTACAAAACTTGAGATCATGAAAGAGAAATCGATGAAATAAATTAATGATACAATAGAAGTGAGCTCTGAAGAAAACATGTTTCATGGACAGTGGAAATGGTAAAAAGTCCATGGGGTGAAATTGAGGCAATTAGTTTTCTTGTTGCTTAATGACTTTTGGTAAATTCCACTTTCTACTATTCAATTGGATGAGTGATTAAGGGTTCTAATGCAGACACTATGTGGAGGAAATCAAAATGCAGAATGAGATAACATCTAACACGTCACTATGCTTATTGGATGATCATTCGAGAGACATGATGTTTACTTATTACTCCTTATAAGGTGGGTAGACATTAGAATAGATACAAGAAGAATGGAAAAGGAGGAGAAGCATTGAGAGGTTAAATACTTGTACATGACCCTATTTCACAAAAAAAGACAAGAAGCTGTGATTTTCGCATTTTCAGTGTAGAGGTGAAATCCAAATGAAAAACTTGTTGATCATTGTGTTTTGTAGGATTGACTATAATAAAATTTAAGAAAAAGGAAATGTGTAGAAAACATTCATAGTAACATTGTTTGATTTTGTAACCTTTAAACACTGTACATTGTTGTTTGCTTTTGCAACTTTTGGATGCCACGTAACATTGTTAGTTTGTACAACTTTTGGATGTTCTAGTTATGGAAGGCCTTGTTTGGAATTTTTGAAACTAGAAGAAAGAAAAAGATGATAATGAGACAAATAAAAAGATGAAGTGAAAAAGCTTGGTGTCATGAAAGAAGAAGAGTAACTTGGGAAGAGATAACAAGGAGAGAAACAAAACTATGGCCGGGGAGGAATTATTTGAAAAGAATAAACAAGGAGATAGTTGAGCACATTGACATTAAAGGAAAGAAAGACCTCTGGAAACCCTAACTTGTGACTTCCAAAAGTTGGAGACTTCCCTTTGAGAGAAAGACACCCAAAGACCTTAAATAATGACTTTCACAAGTTGAAATGTTCCTTCCCACCTCTTTTCCAAATTGAACAAATAGGATGATGTTATATGGACAAATGGGTTTTAACCTTCTTTCATCCATTTAAGTTTCGGACATTTAAATTCAAAGCTTGCTAGTTTACAAGATTTATATGCAATAACTGGTCAACATTGTTGTTAATTGTCAACTTCAATAAACATTTCATAACATAATTTCAATATTGGTTATTAAATAATTTGTTGGATTATTTAGATACATATTAATGTTATTCATTATAATAAGTTTCTTTGCACAATTATTTCCCAGGTATTAATAATCAATTATATAGACATGGACCTCTATAATTAGTAAAAAAATTGTTAATATACTTATTTGCAAATTTGGGTAGAAATTTTCGAATATTATCTTTTATTGGATAAAATGTAAACATCAATTTTTAAAACCACTTTACAAATAAAAGTTATTGTGCAATGTAAGGCTAATTAATAATATTGCTTTGTAAAATTGAGAATTACTTTTGAAGTTAAAAATGTACCCAAATGAAATTTTGGATGACCATGATTTTTTGAAATTTATCAAAATTATTTGAATAAATCACCATGCAAATCAACACAATGATGAATTGTTATAACATTACATATATAGTAAACTCTCTCTAAACTAATATCCTTGGGACCAGCCGGAAGATATTAGTTTATGGAGGATATTAGTTTACACAAATTATATGGGGGCTAACAAAAATCATTCCGGAACCTGCCAGAGCAACATGGAAGGTCATGGAGGTTAGTACAAGGTCATGGATAATTGGGGAAGGTAACGGAACCTTGTGGAGCTTGGTGGAGGATCAAAGAAGCACATAGAAAATCATATGACATGAGTGGTAGAAATCTTGGCAGAAAGTGA
>Ga0116227_10007982_pt1 | contig 20291 bp, 14 predicted proteins | sample S1TSphgellanicum_FD_89693 | JGI IMG/M metagenome (GOLD analysis project Ga0116227, IMG submission 89693) | Host-associated microbial communities from peat moss isolated from Minnesota, USA - S1T2_Fb - Sphagnum magellanicum MG | ecosystem: Host-associated > Plants > Peat moss > Unclassified...
AATTACATCATGGGTGCCCTCACAACTTTTTTATTTATTTTAATGGAGCCATATTGATTGGCCCACCTGCAATTGTTTTGGAACTTTTGGGCATGCCCCCAATAGAAGTACCTCTTTGGACCCGCAATTGCAAAATAGAAACAAAGGTACACCCTTGGATTATTGTTTATTTATAGGGGAGTTTGAACTTTGGGCAAAGCATATGGCTTAAACACCCAGGTGTTATTGGCTAACTTGCAACATATCTGCAACAACATCATCATCATCTTAAATTATTATTATTTCATTCCTGGTTTATTTCCTTCCCATTCTTGGTGGGCAGAAAGCTGCAGTGTCAGACTCGGCAGAGGGATGGCGTGCAACCGGCAACCTCGGAGCTTCCAGGATGTCGATCCACATGGACGACCGGACGGATGGACAGAGGGAGGATGACGGGACGCACATGACGGGACGCACGGAGTCAGGGGAAGGAACTTCCTTCCTTTACTATATATGATAAAGGCTATTTTTACTACCTACCTACTAACAACCTACCAAGTGAGCTAACCACCATGGTTAGCTACGGAACTGGAACCCCAACAGAAAACTGTTTCCTGACCACTTACCATTCATCCTTCATGTGCACTGTTGGGTGCTGGTTCACTGTGGCCCCAAAGTCGGGGGATTTTACTACTGGATAGGTATTGATTATTGCCCTAATCGGATGAAATATGAATTTTCGATGAAATGATTTTGATCAGCGATTTCTATTTTTTTTATTTTTTGGGTGTGAGATTTTGCCAAAAATGCGAAAAAAAATAAAAATCGAAAGGGAGTTTTGATAGCAACCCAGGAAAAGGCAATTTTCCTGGTGCAAAATATTCTTGTTTTTTCTGAAAAAAAAGGCCAAATTTGAGGAAAATTAAAATTTCATACTCTTTCAACACATTTGGACTCCAGTTTTAGTTCAAGGTAGCATTTATACAACTAGTATTTTTTGATTGTTTAGACAGTTTCTGAAAACCTATTTCCATTAAATGCTTAATCCCTCTTGGGATGCTAACCAGTAACACAACACCAGAAAATTCACAAAATATCACTGACCTCAACTAGGTGAACATTAATTCATGAATAAATGCATTCTTATGTTTAAATTAAATCAATTCATTTTAATGATGAATGCTTGCCGAACCTCCCCGACCCCCACCTTCGGGGAAATAAGGTTTAACAGACTCGTGTTGTGTGAACAGCTGGGATGACATTAGGGATGAAATCACATTACATCTGGATGTAAAAGTGTGATCCTATTCTACGAATTTCGCAATGGATGGAACTGTCATATTTATGGATAAGCATGTCACCACTTAATGTGTTGATTCGCTCATGGATGAATGTAGATGATTCTAATAGATGAACTGAATTGATGAAACTTTTTTGTTTTGGTATCACTGAATGTGATTGCAACATATTAACTCCATCCACCACAGTATGGAATTCCACATTGGGTTGACTCAGAATTGCTCCCCTTGCTCTCCATTGGCATCATTCATGTGATCATGAGATCAGGGTGAACCTTCTTCAATCTCTAGAGCCAGCTTGAACCCAGGTTAACAAGTTTGTCAAAGTTGTTGCAGATCAAAGCAGATGAGGTCACTGCCTATAACCATGATGATCACAGGATCATCATTGATGTGTTCAACTGTTGTGACCAACGGCCAGACCAAAAGCATCCAGAGTCATTTGGCAATGACATTCCATCTTCATAGAGACTTGAACCAGAATAGTAAGTGATTTCTTAGCTCTGCTCGGGAACACCCCTTGGTCCTAGGCTATTGCCCTACTTCAATTTCTGTAGTTCTAGTAAAGAAGCATAACTCTGTGCATGATAAAAGAACTGGACTAGAAACAATGATGAAGAGAATCTTCTGTTTGTCAAGAAATGAACACCCCAGCATCATGGAACAAGAAGCAATGATACAGACTACCTCTAATTGAGTAGGTTTTAGACCCTTACACTGCATACCTCTGGAGGACCTTACCAAATCTTTCGTAGTGTTGCAATGCTGATGCCACATGAATGAAGTCCCTAACTTTGCAGCAGAAAGATGCTGGCAATCTTGCAGATGGAACCGGTAACCATATTGTCTATTCTGCAGGAAAATCAAGATTCCCAAGTGACACTCAAGATTAAAGTGTGTGATTAACCAATTAACAGAAGCATCAAGATTCCCAAGTGACACTCAAGATTAAAGTGTGTGATTAACCAATTAACAGAAGCCATGTTCTCCTTGTCCAGATCTGTCTCACAGTTTGCCCAACACCTTGTCATAACTCACTATCTGTTCTGTTCCTTGGGTAAAATTGGAATCAAAGTGATGAGCAATCAGAATCCTAACTCCTTATTTCAATAGACTTCAATATTCTTAACAATAAAACTGTTTCAAATTGTTTTTGGAAAACACATTGTTCAACAGCAGCTCCCATTAATTGACAGCATCTGTCATTGATAATGACTCCAAGTTTTCCATTCATGTACTCACCTTTTTTAATGATATCTCCTGTTGAGGCACTTAATGCTTTGTGTCTCCAATGTCATAGCAGCAGCCATAGCTTACACACCCTCTCTCCCTGCCCCTACAAGCAGGTCAGAACTTTCACATAAAAATCTTTGAAAAACAGGGAAATAGTGTAATTGCCCTGGAACCAACTTGATAAATGAAGGTGAACCACAACCTAGTCAATTGTACGCAAGAAATCTCAATTTGGTGAGCAACAGGACTCAACAAAACAGTCAAGTGAATATGTAACCACAATCCTCACTACTGATGGTGGCACACCTCATGTCCTCAATCCCATGAACCCAGATTTCCAATTTTGCCTCAAACATGCACTCCCCTAATCTCTGGACCCCAATTACTTATTGTGCACATAAAAGCATTTGCTCCTTGTAGCTTCACAATATACCATCAAAGGAGCTTGATCAATGGTACTTACTGAGGCAGTTTGTCAGAGGATCTCCAATTTTGCAGACTCCAAACCATTGACTGTGGTGAACTTCAAATTGCTGAACTCCAATCTCAAGACCCCTGCTTCACACCTGAGCTTAAAAACATAATGTTTAAAACAAGATTCATACGATCATTTTCCAATGAATTTTCAAATTATCTTTGTTTGCTCTACTCCATTCAAGGTTAGATTCCACCACTGAGAACAGCAAATCATTGTGCAATAGAAAGGTTCATCTTCAGCAAAAGAAGTCCTACAATCCTTCAATGCCAGTTCAACATTCTTCCTAAAACTGAAGTGTGCCTTCTAAAGCACATTTTTTAATCACTGGTGTTGTTCCAATAGATTAAACAATTCAGTGAACCCTCCACACCCAAAATGCTCCAGATTTCTTCAATCCTAGCAGTCCTGGAACAATTCCATCAATAGAAGCTACAGTGTGTGGTACAGCTTCTAGCTCAAAATGTGTTTACAAGTGCCATCATTTGACACTAAATAATCATATGCTAACACAATAAACCATAAATTGAGCACTCCAAAGATTCTCCATCACTGTAGCCATTCATGTGAACAGGAAGAGAAAGACCGAAAGGAAAGATTAAACAGGCCAGCTCCCAAGTACACAGTTAGCCCTGCTGGGATATATGGGTCTAAAGAACCAACTGAAATTGATAAAACCAAATCAGTCACCAAGATACTGACTTTTTCCATGCAAACATTCCACATTAGATTTATCCGCATAACTCCTTGCTCATAAGTCCGCACAATTTGTGTACAGGCAGTAATACAGTATTTGGCCCTTGCTCCTATCCATGTGCAGATACTCTTCCAGGTGACACAACTCCTGGTTATTCTTCAACACCCAATTCCCCTAGCAGTGCAAAACAGATATAGTGTCTGTTACTTCAGGTCAACCTCAATTCTTCCCTCAAGGCTCAAAGAATACAATCAAGGGGCTGGCATACATGTAACTACATACGAGATGTGAGACTTGAACTTAAAATCTTCTGTGATGCTAGCAAAAGGCAATCTGTGCTCTGCTCACTCTGAGGCCTCACAAAAACTATATGATGAAAAGGAATACAACATCCCCCTTTAATACAAACTATAAAAATGAGGTGAAACTGTGTGGAGTAGATCAATCTGCCATATCTATCTACCATATACTTTGAAACACAGTCCAAAAACTGAAAGCTGTACGATGTGAATGGGTTTCTATCAATGTGCAGCACAGCAGCCTTATACAACTTGATAACTATCCACTACCAATTGTGTTCTTTTGGCAAACTTGACAGAGTTTCCACCTTGCACTTGCATAACAGTTCCAACCTACAAGCACACATTAGCAACTCCAACTGGTCAATCCACCTCCTGTTCATCAAATCAGCTGCCATGACTGATCACCTCACCACCAAGTAAAAAAGCAGATAATAACCAAAACAACAAAAAAACCTGTTGTGAAAGCAGTCCACCCTTGAACACAACTTAATTAAGAATATGGTATTAGAATATTCCCAAATTATCATATGTTGAATACTGGAATAGTAGTTAAGTCAGGTAGTCTTCAGCCAAGCTAGCTTAGGTAACATTTGCATTGTTGGGGCTAACTTCTGGGACTACACCCACCTAACCTTAGTGTTCAACATCTTCAAGTATTGAGAACTTCTCCATACTTATGACTTCAGTCAACTGAAATAACAGAGAGATGACCTAAGAATAAGGCTATATAGATTTCAGATCCAACAGCATATCAGCAAGGAAAAGAGACCCAACCCCAAAAACTGGAGAAAAGACTGGGTGGTGTTTGAACAACAGCAACAGGTATGGTAGCGACCAGCTACCATAACATCCCCACTGACTTTATTCACCTCCTGACAGTGAGGGTAGTCAATTCATTAAAAACCCCCAGTTCTCATGACAAAAACATTGCACCGAATAATCTTTAGCAATTGAAGCTCTCTCAACCCTGTGCAAAAGCAAGATATACAGAAATGAACACACCTTTAGATCACAGAAAATTTTGTTTGAACTGAAATTGATGTTGATTGGGAAAAATGCAGATGGATCTGCTCCTGGGACGACAAACTCCATTGATCCACTTTCAAGATCAAACACCAGATTAATTAGCCACAAAAAACATTTCACACATGAAAGATGCAACCCAAACTAAACTACCAGTGTATATTGGAAATTGAGACAGCAACAAATGGTACATACTTCCGATTGGTGTTGTCAATCAAGACGATGGACCACTCCATGATTGACCTCCGAGAGTCATATCTGAGAACACAAACAGACAATGGTGAAAATTGATGAGCAGATAAAGAAAGCAGTAGTTGGGAATTATCTGCCTGCACTTTAGGCAGAAAGTGAAAAGCTTTTGAATCAAGCCTGGGCTAACCTCCATTCTCCATCCACTTGGTTCACTGTTGGAGGGTCACGAAGAGCAGGTAATGGTATCTCAATGATGACATTTTGGAGCTCAAATGCCTTGGAAGCTTCATACTCAATATTCACATAGGATTCTCCACCCGACACTGATGGCCAGCAATTGACTGAACCATAAAACCCAGTCAAATGTTCTCCACATAAGTCACACATAAATGGTAGGCATATAATCACAGCTGTCAATAGTTTCTTGGAATCTTACCCATTATCATGAGCCAAGGTTTACCTTCTGTGACAATAGGAAAAATACAAAAGAAAGATCTAGTACTCAGTTCAAGATTTGAGGAAACTGTTTCCCAGGAAAATGTTACATAGGATCATTGACCTGATGATCAAGGTGCAGCATGACTCCTCTCAAGTCTTACAGGCTACACAACATAACAGCAGCACAACAAGGGCTTTCTACAGGACAGATAAAACTTACTGCTGAGTGGGACAAGGGACTCTTGTTTGCTTTGCATGCGCCACCGCAAGATAGCAAGAGAGGTGCCTGTTGGAAATGGTCTTTTTGGGTCCTTAAGCCCCAGGATGCTTTTCTCAGAATAGAGGTTCTTGTCAATGTTGGGATGAGTGTTGAAATTGAACACTTTGTTGGCACCAGTCTCAACCTGAGAACATTCACAACCAAACAGTGCTCAAAAACAACATTAACCATCTTACTCCGATATGGATGGCTTACAAGGAGCTCAGACCTGAAGGCAATTCAATGAGTCTATAGGAATTCCCTAACTGTGGTCAAGAATCAGTACCTGAACACGGATATAGGCATCCTCTTCTTTTTGCACAATAAGAGACATCGTGCCCTGAACTACCAGATTCTCAAGTCCACCATCTTTCTTCAGTGTGACTGTAAGCTTCTCCTCAATGCCCACCATGATAGGATCAGTAATTACTGGCACTGCTGATCTTACTGGGCCAGGTGCCACTGCTTCCACAATTACCTCTCCCTCTGCCTTGAGTGACTCCAAAAACTGATTTGCCTTAGTGGACTTCCCCAGTTGCATGCCAGAAGCTCTAGGAGCTCCAGATGTTGCAGTGCGAGCTGTGCAGCAAAACACATTCAAGAGGTCTTCAATAAACTTAACTATTTGTACACAACCCCAAAAGAGCACCCTGCAAAAGCTGGAATATGAAATGTAGCAGAGAAGCTGTGACTCTGTTCAATAAGTTAGCATTGCCTAGGAAAGCAAACAAGTTATGAAGAATGTATGTCATGCAATACTTCACAAATCAAGAAGCCAGAAAAGCTACAACAACTTCCAAAAGAGATCTAGATTAACAAACCTTTAGGTTTAAATGCATCAGAATCCGATCCCCCAGACCCAAAGTTTGTGGAGTTGCTTTTGAAGCCCCCAGACCCTCCTGATGAGTTGATATCACCGAAACCATTGTCAAACTTGATGAAGCCTGTGGATGGTACAGACATGAAGCCTCCTCCTCTGTCTGATCTCTGTCTCTCAGTCTGAAGAGAAGTGCAAACCCTAATTAGGAAAGCTACTTCCACAGAAGCAAGATACTGTAGGCTGCTGAGTGTTCACTGCTGCAAACTGTGGGATCAGATTGAATATGATAAAACATCAGACTTTCCAATATTTTAGATGGTTATGGCCCAAGTCACAGTTATAGTGTGGCTGACAAAACTAAGAAATGATTGTAATGTGCTCAGATATAAACACCCTTGCTGAACCAAATTCTCTTCAATTTCTAAAGACCCCACTGACCAAACATATGGAAACAAAAACTAATGATGATTCATGGACTATGAATTTAAACCTTCACTTGCTTTCACTTCAATCATTGCATGTTAGATGGAGTGAAAAACACTCCATCTAACAAATCTTTGGAATTGCATACATGCACAATCAACTATGTTCCACAGCAGCTGCTTGTGGTTCTCCACCATTCCTTGCTAACATGGCAATGCAAACACAGTAGCTTGAGCAACTTACCTTGTTCTTGTCTATCTCACTGGCCTTCTGCTTCATCAGATCCTTTGTGTCATTGATTTTGCTTTCAATGACAAGCTTGTGAAGTCTTTCTTCATGGCTCTCCATTTCAACATACTGCTTAACTTGCCCTAAGGTGACATTCTCCTTATGTCCCAGTGAGATCACTTCATCAAAAGCAAAAATGAGCTCAAAAGCCATCTTGCAAATTCCCTCCTCATCAAGGGCTGGGACATACTCAGGTACCTGTAGTAAATCAAGGCTCCAGCACACATAAGCTAGAGGTCCATAACATAACTCTCCAAAAAAGAAACAAAGCTTCCAGGAAGTTGCAACAGAAAAAAGGATTCATTAAACAAGAAGGAAATCATCAGATTAAATAAAAATCTGGGTGATAGCCTAGGAGGAGGAGGGACCAAATCAAATTCCTACTGACATGAATGCGCATACCAGTTTTGATATCAGGCGAAGTGTCTCAAGATCTTCAAGAATGTTACTCTGCTTGTTGGTGACAAGAAGGAGAAAGAGATTCTCCATAGGCTGGTAGACATAGCGCACATTCTCTGTCTCTACATAGGTATGCTGCTTACCACTCCCAACAAGCTTTGGAAATGCAGCAAGAAGGCCCTCAATTCGTATCCTAGACATGTCCATAAACTGCCGAGAAACCAGAGCTGCAACATGATGGACATGCAGTTGCACAGTCAATGTGGCTGTTCCCCTAATTTCAGCATTGACATTTGAAATAGTTGAGTTTCTGCATCCCAAAATGGAGATGTTGACTGCAATGACCCAAGCAAAATGGACAACCTTACAAACTTCAGCAGAGAACTATGGGCAGCCAGCACTCTCTGACTGTCAAAATCCAGTTTCTCATTTCCAGCTCTGACATCTGATCAACCTTCCTAATTACCTCGAGGCTAGGACATGGACCTTGCAGCCTCATTAAAATTCCCAAACCTTGGATTGATACATTGAATTCACTAGCAAGATCTGCATCTCAGGATTCAAGACATTTTGGATTCAGGTCCCATCTATCGACACTGCCCGATCCGAAGCAGTGGAATCAGTCTCAAGAGTCGATACTCAAATGTCCATAAATAACGTGGCTCCGATCTAAGAGCGCCAGTAAACCCTAGGATCCGACAGAGGAGGCTGGAAAACTTGCTCTGGTGAGGAGGAGACGCATGTAAGACTAGACGGCAATGTAGCCGTGGACTGGTGGCATTCATCTACTCCATAAGTGAGCTCGGAACCAAAAGGAAATGCGCAACAAGATGTGAAACAGGTCACCGAGGTTGAAGATGTTCCCTCACCTTTCCCAGATTTGCTGATAACGGAAGCTGCTAGCACCACCTACACCATGCGCATTTTCGGCCCAAGTAAGGATTCAGAAGAAAAAAATTCCACAAAGTACACATCTTACAGAAACCAGAAAATCACGGACACAGAGACAGACAGACCTTGAGCATAGTAACCTGAAGATGATGACCCAGTAACAAGTTCCGGGACAGCGGGGATTTAGAGTCATAGTAAGCCATACCATTGTGTCAAGCTCCGATGCAAAACGTACTCAGCACTACAGATCTGTGATGCCCCTAGCTCCCTCTAACTCCTTTGCTATCTTTTTTTTTTTTGGTTATTTGTTTGGAGCACTGCGCCTCTCTCCCGCCCAGACAACCTACAACCGCATCACCGCATTTCAAGCATCCTCACGTCGAACCACGAATCGCCACTTCTTCTTCCGCAAATAATACGGACAGCACTGCGATCTCTGGATGCGAAAATGCCTCGCAACAGCGGACGCGGATCTGACCGGAGCGCTGCGAGAGAGAGAGAGAGAGAGAGAGAGAGGAGACGAGACTAGAAGAGAAGCGCACGCGCACTCTCCTGTGCAGCGGCTTCGGCCCCTTGAAGGGAACTCAGATTATCAACCCTGTTGTGTGCCTTCATGGATGTGTGTCATCTTGTAGATGAATATTGACTGTTTCCATCTATTGGCAAATCTGTCCTGTCCAGCCTGGGGTTTTTTCTTTCTCAATTTTTGTGATGTAAGTGGACTTGGCCGTCATCATCATCCATCCACAAGAGGAAATGAGCCAAATTTGGCTACAGCTCAGACAGGAGAGTAGAAAAAAGAAATTAGAATCTTGCTTTGTTTTGGCGACCTCCTTCAGGAAGGTATTGTCTAAATATGGCGACTTCAGACCTTTGTTTCCTCAAAATAAGGCGATTGTGGTACATTATTTTATTTTTTTAAATTTTGTTAGCGAGACCTGTGGTGACTTCATCCGTATTTGTCATCTAATAGATGATTTTTCTATCTTTCCATCTATTGACAAATCTGTCCTGCCCAGGTAGCCAATTTTCATTTCTTAAAAAAAAAACTGTGAATTTCTTATTTGTTTTTATTTTTCAATTGTGTGATGTCACCTAGTTGTGTGCCTGCATGGATGTGTTTCATCTATTGGATGATTTTTAAAACTTTTTCTTTACATTCTTTCCCATCCAAGTAGCCAATTTCCATTTCCAAAAAGATTTTTATATCCAATTTGGTGATGTAGCCAAAGTGGCAATCATCCAATAATTACAAGGCTTAAGCCAAATTTGACAATTGAGGATATATGAAAATAAAAACGTTTAAGCATTACTTCTTTATATTTGGCTGCCCTACTAGACCCTATTGTATAAATATAGTGATTTTTATAAATAATTAACAATTAAAAGCCCAAAATTGACCATTTTCATATTTTCTTTATTTTCAATTCACAAAAATAAAACAACCACAACAATAATAGTTGGGAGGTATTGATAGCAATTTCTATCAATTTTTATAAGTAATTAGAAATTAAAAGCCCAAAATTGACCATTTTCATTTTTTATTTATTTTCAATTCACAAAAATAAAACAACCACAACAATAATGGTTGGGAGGTATTGATAGCAATTTCTATCAATTTTTAGAAATAATTAACAATTAAAAGCCCAAATTTGACTATTTTCGTTTTTTTAAATTTTCAATTCACAAAAATAGAACAACCACAACAATATTGGTTGGCAAGTATTGATAGCAATTTCTATCAATTTTTATAAATAATTAACAATTACCCAAAATTGACCATTTTACTTTTTTTTTAATTTTCAATTCACAAAAATAAAACAACCACAACAATAATGGTTGGAAGGTGGGGTGTGAATTCCCACCTAAGGAATTCCCAAAAGGAGGATCTATTCCTTGAAGCATTAGCCAAGGGCAAGCCAACCTTTCAAGAAGGTCTTAAGGTCGTTGCCCAACATAATGCTCGGTTGTTCAATTATTTAGATAAATGGTAGGAATGTGTTGCTCTCATACCATGAGCTCTTCCCTTAGTACAAACATGATTGTAATGCCCACCATATGAACAAAAGAGCTTGTCATAAGGGGACAACAATCACACATAATGTTATGCATGGTAAGATGCCACTACAAAAATTCTTGAAGTGTTTTATGGCAATGTAAATTACACTATAAAAATTCTTGAAGTGTTTTATGGCAAAACAAATTACACTATAAAAATTCTTGAAATGTTTTATGGCAAAGTAAATTGCAAGAATGAAAGTTTCTTGAAATTTTTGATACACGTCCTAGCTCCTCTTTCTTAAAGACCATACCTACACAACACTACTTTCTACATAATTACAAAGATAATTTAAAAAGTCTTTCAACTATACATAATTATTCTATAGGAAGATTTTGAATTTGTTTTTTTCAAAAAACCTTTGAAAAGCAAGAAATGAAAAGTTTTAGAGGTGCAATCACATTAACAAGAGCCAAAACAATTTGTAACCACTACTTTATTTTAATTTTTTTAGTGTCAAAATTTGTACTAGTGTTATAAGTCATTCAAAAACATTTATAACAATGTTTTCAATATATTATAAAAATATATAATATGATTTGAAATGAATCTAAAAGATATATATATAATTAAAAACACTCATTGAACAATATAAAAAGTTTTATTTTCGAGAAGATTTTTTTAATATGATGTATTTTGAAAAAGATCTTTTAAGCATATATTTACATAATAATGTATTACAACATTTTTTTCGGTCGATTTTTTTAAAACTTTCAAATGAAATATTTTTAAATATTAAATTGAAATATTTCAGAATAAATAGTCACCCAAGTAAGCAAGTCTAGTTCTTGTTATCATGTTTGCACCCCTAGTACTTTAAAGTATGATAGTTTATTTTTCAAGCAATTAGAATTGATTAATACATAAGACAATATACTAAAACCATGTGATTCAAAAGATAGTTTTTGATTTATGGAATGTACTCTAATAGTCAAATAATCTTTAAATTTTAATTAAAGCTTCATTTTGAAAATGTGAGAAACAAGTAAATAAGATAACGATAAAGGAAAGGGAGGTTTATCAATTTAATAATATTCCTCCCCTTTATTTATTTCCCTCGTTTGTTACAATTTCCAATAATTCATCATTACTTATTTCAATCTCAAATTTGATTTTACAATATTAAATGGATATGAAAAAACACATATGCATGTAGGTGGCTAGGGGAATAGAGTGAAATAATTACCAGGAAAGAAGTAGGAATAATGGTAAAGGAGATGGAGGTTTATCAATTTAATAATATCCCCCCACTTTTTATTTCCCTCATATGTTTCCATATGGTTTCAAAAAATTAATCAACTAAAGAACATGGACATGAAAATGCATGTGTGTTTTTCATGTCCATGTTGTGGCTAGGGGGAAAAAATGACTATGAAAAAACTTAAGTAATCCATAGAAAGGCACATGTTTTCAAAGAACAAAATTTTGTGAAGGAAAATACATAGTCTTTTGAAATATTCAAGAATATTTTATTCTTGACACAAATGTTTCAAAATTCATTAATTATCTACAAACATGCAATGTCAAAGTTATCGTCGTATTACATTAATCAAAAGCATTTATTAAAAGATCTTGAAAATATTATGAATTTATTAAATCATATGTTTTTTTGCATCTCATGAATATGTTGTAGACCATTACAAAAAAATTTCAATATGTGTTATTTAATTGAACTAAATTCATGGGAAGACAAATAAGTTATTGTCATAAAATTTTTACAATAATTTTTTTTTTTAAATGGTAAGAAAATGAAAAAATAGTGATTTAGTTTATAGGCAATACAATAATGCTTGCAAATTGGGTGCAAATTGATACATGCAAAACTTTAAAAACCATCAAAGTTCATCACCAAAAAAAAATTAATTATAAAAATTTCCCATTTTTTATGTAATTGGAAATGGTCAAAGTTTATTTCTTGATTTCAAATTGTGCATTATTCAAAGATTTCATATTTATTTCATAGTTTGATTAAATAAATTTTAAAAATTAAATTTTCTTAAATTTTCATGTTAAAACTAAAATAACCGTAAATCACATTTTTTCAACCCATCACTTTGTATCACACCAAGATTTTGAAAACCTTGAAAATCCTTTGTGCATGTTATTATTTAAAAGTGCATGATTCACATTCAAGTGCATTTGTTTCACCTTTTAAGTTACATTTTAAAGTTGCATGGCCTATTAAATAATACATTATTTATGTTTTGAGCAACAAATTTTAAATTATAATAATTATTTTATATTTACATATCATGATTGCAAATTGTTTTAGATGTATTATATGAAGAATTTTTAAACAAAATTTGTAATTAACATAATGATGACATGTGGTTTAAATCAAATTATAAATAATGATGGCCTAATTCACTAGTGGTCAAATTAATAATGAGTTCATTTTGACTAATCAAAATGTCCCATGACCCTTTAATTTAAAAAACGCCAATCAAAATGAGCAACTCCAAAACAACTTGTTCAAAATGGCATTTTTGGTCAAGTTGAATAAGGGAGCAAAAAGAACCAAAACAAGGTCTTTTTTACTAACATTTTAATTTTAAAAAACCATGATTTTTTGTAATGAGGGAACATGTTTTTATGTATTTTAAACCATTAAACCACATTCTATATCCATACAATATTTAATAAATTTGATATGGACTAATTTTCATAATGTTCATAATTCCAACAAATAGTCACATTGAATTTAACATGATGATAACTTTTGGTTTGTATTGAAAATCAAGGTTACAAATATATAAATATGAGATTTCATTCTAGTTAAAGTTCTAAAAATAAATTACTGATTTATTTTTTCAATAACCTAATGTTCTTGGTATTTCCAGTTTATTCATGGTTTTAATCGAAATTAACAATAATATAATAAATTTTCATTAACCATATTTTATTAACTAAATCAGATAGATAAAAATAAAATCATTAAATCTCAATTTAGACATTTTTGTGATATTTTAATTGACGCCTTATAATCAAAATTAAAAACATATTCGAATCAACATTAAAAATGAAATATTCATTATAATATTGTATCAAAGTTGACAAGTCTACATCATTTTAATCAATGTTATGTTTATGAAATTAGTTGAACTTACTAAACTCATTTTAAACATCAAATTCATTAATATTAAGTAGAAAATGACATTTAATAATCTTTTAATGTCAACTCCACACATGACTTGGGGGTGGACATTTTGTTTTGCCCCTTTTTTAACCATCCTCTCCTTGGAATGGGTAAACGTTTTTATCGTATTTTTATTACTTTCTCTTTTCTAATCAACATATGAAAATGCCTCCAAGGAATAACAAAATGGCAATAAACCATAATAGGGGTGTCAAAAAGGCATGTTAGAAACATTTATATGATCATGAATTATCAATTTTTGGTAATTAATTTTTAAAAATAAATATTACATTTCAATAAGATTTACATATATTAATATTTTGGCCTTATGACAATTAATCATTGCTAATAATGCAAAGCAACATGAAGCCCAAGCAACTATTTGAATTCCAACATTATATACATAAAAAGTGAACTACTTGAAGCCATGTCTAGACTTAAAATAAATTCAAAAAATATACATGAAGGCACCAATGTTTGTATGGTATATAAGGTTTTAGCAAACCTTATGTACCCAAATATATTGCACCTTGGTATGTAAAACTGGAATTGATTAATATCATTTTATGAAAAACCCAAGACATACAAAGTTTGTAGTATACTTCCATTGACATTACCATTGTGCTTACTCATATTCAAAGTTTTTTTTCTTTTTGAAATATTTTTTGGCATATATCATGTGTGAATTTTTTTAAAGTTTCAATTGAATCAACATACACAATTTTCAATTTTTGAAATTAACTAAAAAAATCATCATCATTGGTAGTGTGTAACATAATGAAGCACTAATTACACAATACTTATGTTGGGATTCAATAACCCTTGTTATAACTTGTATTATTTATGATGGGGGTATGTGGGAAATGTGCAATACTTGTGTTGCGGTTCTCTGATTGCAACATGTTGATTCAACATAATCACAATATTCATTCCAAAATATTGTTAATTGTGTAATATTAGTTTTTGATTCAATTAACTCTAGTTATAACTTGTAATACCTATGATGGGGGTATGTGGGAAATGAACAATACCTATAATGTGATTTCATAATTGTAACATGTTGATTCAAGATAATCACAATACTCATTCCAAAATATTATTAATTGTGTAATACTTATATTGTGATTCAATTAACTCTAATTATAACTTGTAATACTTATGATGGGGTATGTGGGAAATGTGCAATACTTATGTTGGGGTTCCATGATTGTAACATGTTGATTTTTTACATAATCATAATACTCGTTCCAAAATAATGATAATTATGCAACACTTATGTTGTGAGTCAATTAATTCTTCTTAGAACTTATACTACTTATGATGGGGGTACGCTAGAAATATGCAATACATATGTTAGGATTCATTGATTACAACAACATGTTGATTTATGTTATTCACAATATTCATTTGACAATACCTTTGTTCACCATATTATAGAAACTAGTAGTATTTAACCATTTAACAAAGTGATAACAATGATCACATAATGAACGTTCATTTCAACACAAAATGCATGATATGAAAATACATGAGTGCATGTGGGGAAAATTACATCTCTATTGTTCATTTGTTTTTGTTTTTTTTGGACAACCTTTGCAACTTTCTCCCACCATCTTCCTCTTCCCTAATGCCTTCTCCTTAGCCTTTTCCTTGGCTACTTCCTTGACATTTTGTTTATCCTTGGCCTTGCCCATCTCTTTCAACTTCTTTTTACCCTTTGACTTGGCCACCATTTAGGCCTTTCCCTTGGCCTTGCCCACTTTCCTTGCTGCAACTTGTGAACTACGAAGGGATTTATTTCTCTCACTATGAGATCTTATTAGTTTTTCCATCACCTTTTCTTTCTCTTCATCATCACCTTCTTCACCTTTCACACTTTCTTTGCATTATTCATCTTCACTATGAAAAATTGTGTTTGTCAAAACCACATTACTTTGTAACTAAAATTCAAAAAACAACTCATATACAATTATTATGTAACTATTTTTTGGGTATTATAACTATTGTGCAACTATCTTTTTAAAAATATGATGTATTAATAAATAAATTGACATGTTAAAAAAATAGTTAATTATATTATAGTTACAAGTGAATTGAAAATGGATCTTTTATATGATAATTTATATACATTGTACATACATATGTAGTCAATTATGTTCAACTTTTTTAAAAGTTACATTATAATTGTGTTATTAAAATAACAACTATGTTGTAACTAGTATACAATGTACATACATTTGATCATGTCACATGTTCACATTTTTACCATCCATTATGTAATGCATTTGCAATTAACTTTTAATTATGATTTTTATTAATACAACTAAATGGCTACTAATGAACTATTACTAAAATAATATTGTTCAACTATATTATAACTATAATTTCAACTATTTATAACTCAATAAAAATACATACTCATCAATTAATTTCTTCAAAAAAAATTATATTTTAAAATTACCAAAAATGACCACAATTGCCTACAATGTGAAACAGGTGTTTAAAATTGCCTCCTTTCATACTTTGAATATGGCGAAATTTGGCTAAATACAATTATGGATGATTTGCCTCTGGAGTAACATCACAAAATTGATTTAAAAGTTATTATTACTTTTTAATCGGCGAGTTCTGCACCGTAGGTCTAAACCCTAAACATTACGAAACTACCTCGATACATCCAGGGGGTTTCCAACGGAGTTTGGGACTTTGGTGCGTGTGCGTCACGGCGTGTCTGGCAGGGGACTCAGGGGCGCGCGCTTCGAAGCTCCGGCGCCGTTGGCTGGCAAATTCCCAAAACCCATTTCGCAGAAGAAGCATGCGGTACAGTACTACTCGCAGTAGTGGAGGAATTTTCCATTCACTATGTCGTAACTCTTTCACAATTTTTTTTGTCATGGATGCATTGTCGGGGTTAGGAAAGGAGTTGAGCATTCCAGACGAAGTGATGATGATGATGATGATAATGGGTTCCTTCAAAAGAGAGCGGTATGAGAAAAGGCACAGAGAGATTAGATTGTAAGTGCATATGTGTTTTCTTACTTGAGGAATTTTGTGTTGAGGGGAAGTTATGTTGTCGTAGATTGGTAGTGAAGGAGAATAGAATTTAGGGTTAGAGATGCTTAGGTCTAGTAGGACTTTGATGAAGTGGTGAAGGAGATTGTGGAAGAGAGAATGGATTTTTGGGGTTAGGAATGCGTAGGTAGCAGGAATTTGAGGAAGTGGTGAAGTAGATTTTGGAAGAGAGAGAGAGAGAGAGAGGGAGAGAGAGAGAGGAAGGGGGAGGGGAGAGATTGGGGAATTTGGGAATAATATGGTGTGGGGAGGTTTGTGGCAAGGAGAAGAGGGGCTTATGTCAAATGGGTCGGCGCACAGGCCGCCGTCTCTGCTTCATTTGAGCATCAATACTGCGGTTTCTAACATCCAGCGCTTGTCCAACCTCTCTTGTATTCCGGATAACATAGTTGAGGATCTTTTTCTGGTGAGTCTTGTTGCCACTTTTTCTTTTTGTGAGTGGATTTTTTGCAGGTTCCAGAGTTTGTAAGCAAGAACAGCATAGGTGTCTTGCAAATACATGCAAAAAAAAAAAAATCCTGGGACGACAACCGTAATTTTTGTTGTGTGATCTAGGCTTGTTTTTTTAAAGCAGAAAACCTTGCAAGAAAGTGTATGCTCAGGAAGTCTCTGGTGGCAGACATTGCATTTCGTTCTATTGCACACCTAATACATGTGGAAATTGCTTTGATGGGAATCTGTGGCAATTGGGTTGGTGCAGAGGACTTTGGCTGCAGGGAAGCTGACTGAGCCCGTGCTGCAGATGTTCCTGGCAACCGGTAATGAAGAGGTGCTCCATACAGTTCAATTACTGAGGATCAGACCTGTTCTCAAGCCAGTTCTTCCCACAAGTATGTGTACTCTCTTGTTAATTAGCTTGTACATTCTTTTCCCTTTTATGTTGTAGAGAAGGACTGATTTTTGTCACAACTTGACTAGGAATTGTTGGTCATCCAGCAATTTGGCATTAGGAATTATGGATCACCCAGCAATTTGGCAGCAAATTTGAGTTCCTTTCTACTTCTCCTTCCACAATTTATTCAATTATAGCCAATCTTAACATGGAGTTTACCTGCATCAGTCTTGTCATCACTGTCTTTGATAGTTTGTGTAATGCTTGTATACTTTTGTACATTTTGCATCTTTCAGGCTTAATATTGCCATTCTCTAAGCTATTTCAACAGAAAATTTGAGCCCAATTGTGAGCCTCTTGTATACAATCTCTCATTTGCTTTAAAAAGCCAGTGCTGATCTTTCTGCGTGTAATAGACACTGTACCATCACTTTTTCTGTTAATACAGTTGTACTACCAGGGAATCAGGCTTGTCAAATGTTGTCTCAATCCTTTTGATTAAGGGACTTGTTCTTCTCCAAGGAAATAAGGACTTTCACAAAATTTCCCTACATTGTGTGGGTGGGTCTTGTTGGAGATGATAACTGGTAGCTTGGCAATTGGATTTTGCAGGATGCTCTCCAAGGCAATTGTAGAAGCCAAGCAGGTGGCTGTGCAGGTCATGCTCAAATTCAGATTCTATGTATAACCTGCCATAAGCAGAGCTCTCTGAGCACATGGGGCTGTACTATATTATACAATTATGGAAATTCCAAGGACAAACAGTGTTTGCAGGTGTTTCAGATTCATGTTCATACTATTTCAGGGTTTGTAATGTGGATCAGCCATGGATTTCTGAAGTGTTTGTCCAAACCAACCACTAAACAAGCAGAACTTTAGATCAGGTCTAAATACTATGAGAACAAGAAGTTATTTCATGTGGTTTGTACCTTTTTGCAACTAGCAAAGGCAATGGTTTTAGCTTTCCCTATTTGTTGCCAACCACATTTTCAACAGGGCAAAGAATCCATGTTGCCTCTGCATTTTCCTCACCTGTGGAAAGGTGACCTTTTTCTCAGAAGCTTTCTCATATGACAAACAAAACTACAAGATTTGCTAACTTTTGTATTGCACTTCTTTCCCATTCTTATCAACTTGTGTATATTCAGTGTCAGTAACTGTTGATACTCTTTTTGGGTATATTTCTTCTTGAAAGCCTTTGTACAACACTGGAGAAGTTATGCTTGGAAGACAGACTGAGCTGTTTAGGGGATTGAGTGTCTTATCCTCTCTACACCACACACTTAAATGGATCATTTGTAGCTTAAAAATGAAATCAAATGGCAAGTTGATTCTGTAATCTTCAAAGCTTGTTTCAGCTGAAACAGTGATAATCACTACTTTTTTCATTAGCTATGCCTGTTGGGTGTTAGCTATCATGACTCAGTTTTGCATTGCTTATGTGTTTAATCTCTGAAAAGGAAGCTTTCCAGGTTTTTCTCTGATGCTTCTTCTCATGTATCCTCTGATGACTTATGCCAAAGCACAAAATTTCAATACCGTATCTACTTTACTTACAACAGACCGGTACATGATGGACCCAAAAACTCCTAGCAATTTAGCTAGAGCTTGTGACAGATATGGGATGCAGAACTAACACAGTTATTTCCCTCGAGCAGCCTTTTTCTGTTTTCGCAAAGCATGCTCTGCCTGAGCTGCCTCTTGGCATTGGGCATGGGATCTCAGAGTATCTATGAGCAAAGGAGGTGCAAACATGGCAGTGCCATTGTGCTCATCTGCATCTATGCAGAAGGATAACAGAATTGTGTCAATCGCCATCTCCACAACTGCAAAGAAATGGCCAGCAGTGATGTAGCCTACTCCCCAGCAAAACTACACATGCACACCCAAGTCCAAGCTCCAAAGCTGTCAGTTTTCTTTCCAGTCTGCACCTTGGAAAAGAATCAGGTCACCTTCATAATGGCCAAACTGGGTTCAGAGTTGTATGCATTAGTGGGTGGGGGGATTGGGTAGTTACTGACCAGGACAGGAAAAAGCGGTGATGATGATGAGACTTGGCTGTTGCCAGACTTGTACTTATGGGTTTCAAGCATGAGGAAGGTGAATAATGCACACACCAAGCTGACACAAACTTTGCCCAGAAATAGTGTCAGGTCACCAAGGATGTTCACAGCTGCAACCTTCAGTATGTTGCTCACTATCAATGCTGATGCTTTCCCTGCTGCTCTGCAAAATCCCTTTCCTGAGGTGGCAATCTGCATGGAAATTTTATGCATGAGCTCCAGCTTTAAAAAACAGGGCAAGCTCATGGATAATTTAACATCTGTCTCTCCAAAACTCACATCTTCCACAAATACACGGGGTGAGTAGAGACAAGTACCACAATATATGCATTTTGGTTGATAAATTTGACAATCCACTCAATGCAACCCAAGCAGCACTGAGCACAGCAAAAGAGAAGGGATAGACAGCAGC
>Ga0116227_10007984_pt1 | contig 20279 bp, 19 predicted proteins | sample S1TSphgellanicum_FD_89693 | JGI IMG/M metagenome (GOLD analysis project Ga0116227, IMG submission 89693) | Host-associated microbial communities from peat moss isolated from Minnesota, USA - S1T2_Fb - Sphagnum magellanicum MG | ecosystem: Host-associated > Plants > Peat moss > Unclassified...
AGGCTACATCCAAATGGCTATTTTTCCCGGGACTCCCGAGTGGGAGTCCCGAAATCGCGCCAAATGGGACTCTCGCAACTTTGGAGCCCCATAACTTTGCGAGCAGACTTCGGATCGCAATGCGGTCTAAAGCAAAGTTGTAGCTCTCATCGAGAGCTTTCCAACGATATGTGGCACGCCCCCTCCAGCTAAGTAAATCGGGTCGATTCCTGAATTTTTGTGGTCGGGAGTCAAACTGGCAATTCGACTCCCGGCCCTTCTTTTGGCCATAACTTGTGTTTCAGATGTCCAAATGAGCAATGCGAGCCCATTTTAAACATCTACGCTTCAAGATCTTTCAAATGATATAAATAACGCCACAAGAAATTGAGGTTTGACCCCTGCAATTGCTCTCTGAAGTTTCGGAAGTCCACCGGGACTCCATCTCCCAAAGTGCGAGTTGCTTTGGGAGTGTGAGGGTTCACTCCCTCATACTCCCTCACACTTTCTAACACTCCCGGGAGTATGTGATGTGACTCCCGGGCTTCCTTTTGGCCGCACCCTTGCAATGCCTTTGCCTTGACTCATGGGCTTCCTTCCTCTTGGCCCGCAACCTTGCAACCCCTTTGCCTTGGTCGCGAGCCCAAAGTTAGGGTTGCGACAGAGTGGAAGGGTTGAAACATCTATATTTTTTTTGTTCTAAAGAATATCCAATGAAAATATATTTCTTAGCTTTTGGATTTTATTTTGATTTCTTATCGTCAAGAACATGCACGTATGCAATGCAACCAAACATTCTGAGGTGTGAAACATATGGTTTCTTGCTTGTGAATTTTTCTTTGAGTGTCATGCCATGAACTGCCATTGTGGGTGTTCGATTCATGATATAAACTACAGTTGTTCCCGCTTTAACCCAATAGTAATTTGGCAAATTCTTCTCATTCAACATGCCACGTGTTATTTCTACAATGTGCCTGTTCTTCCTTTCAATAATTTCGTTTTGTTGTGGGGAATAACTACAAGAGTATTTCCTTTGAATTCCATGTTCCTTCAAGTAGTCACTAAATTCATTTGAAAACTATTTTCCCCTTCCATTAGACCTTAGGCATTTGATGCTCACACCTTTCTCCTTCTCCACCATTGCTTTGAAATTCAAAAAATGTAAAAACACTTCACCTTTGTGTTTCATGATGTAGACCCACACCTTCCTTGTGTGTTCATCAATGCGTAATACTTGCATCCTCCAATGGAATTTGTCTTTGTGGTCCACACATCTAAGTCGATCATTTCCAAAGGTTTGGAACTTACATGAGTTGTTTGAACTAAGAATGGATGCCTAGCTTGCTTCCCCAATTGGCATTTTTCACAAACTTTTGACATCATTTCTTTTGTTCCAAATTTGGAAAGACTTCCAACAAGATTTTGTTTCTCCATCAACTTAAGATGTTGGAGATTAACATGGCCAACTCGCTTATGCTAAATTCTAATGTCTCCAACTCCTTTCCCATGTGTGAATAACATGGAATTCACCTCAGGCATGTTCAAATCCAAGGTGAACATTCGTCCACTCCTTTCCCCTTTTATAATCAATTTGCCTTTGTTTTTCATATTTTCCACAAAACATCCATTAGGGTTGAATGTCATTTGTAAACCTTGTTCCACCATCTAGCCTACCGAGACTAAATTTTTTGTTATAGTTGGAACATAAAGTACATCTTTCAAGTGCTTTGTTTGCCCATCTTGCATGGACAATGGCACCTTGCCAATTTGTGTAATGGGATGTGTAGTGTCATCACCAATTTCCACAAACCTTGATGTTTTCAATCCCTTATGTTTATAAACCATTCTCCATGACTAGTCATGTAGTTTAAAGCTCCAAAATCCACATACTAAACATTGTTATCTGATACATTTCCTATCATTGAATTTGTCATGTGTTGCATCATAAACAATTGTTCATCACCTTGATTGCTAATTGATGTTTAATTCCCTTGTTGCAGCTTTCCATTTCATGCATCATGCTCCCTTTGATAACAATTTTTTGCCATGTGCCCAAGTTTCCCACAATAGTAATAGTTTGAGTCGCTATTTGGTTGTTGACCTCCATTACTTCCACCACGACCTCCATGACTTCCTCCTCCTCTAAAGTTTCTTCATCCACCTCCATGAGGTTAATTTTCATGTTGATGATGTCCACCATGTGAGTTTGTGTCAACCTTGAAATGAGGTATTACCACCTCTACCTCTACTTCTATTGGTATTTGAATAGAAAACACTTTCTTATGATCCTCCATTGGGTGAAGTACTAATAATTTTCATCTTTTCACTTATAAGTGAGGTTATCAAGTCTTGGAAATCGGGAAATGTTTCTTGAATTGCAACTGAAATACAAAACTGGCTATAGTATTTTCCAAGTCCATTCAAGGTCACGGCCACTAGATCTTCATCATCTACAGGGGCTCCAATAAATGCAAGAGCATCTGCAAGGTTTTTCACCTTTGTAGAATATTCATTGATGTTCATCTTGTTTTTTTTGTCGATTATGCAACTCTTGTTTAAGTTGCATTTTGCGGGCTTGTGTATTGGTGCTATACATCTTCACTAATGTATCCCAAGCTTGCTTAGATGATTTTGCATCTTGAATATGCACAATCATGGAATCGGATAGACTCATAGAAAACCAATACAAAACTTTCCTAGTTCTTTCATGCCAAGTTTTATTGGCTTGAATTTGTTGTTGTGTGGGGTTTTTTGAGAGAGGAGGTTATTTCTCATCACTAGTTCTCCCAATAACCTTTCCCCATCAAAAAATTCATAATCCTAAATTTTCACACTTGGAAATTATTTTCGTCTAATCTCTCAATTACAAATCCACCATCTTTCAAGGCAACACTCAATGTCTTCTTAAGGTTTCACAAATGATTTGTTTCAAAAAATGATTTTATTTTTTTCCTTGGGTTTTTAAGGTTAGGATCAGGGTTTTCCTTCCTTGGGTTTCTAGGATTAGGGTTAGGATTAGGGTTGAACAAGATGGACCTTGCATATGTATGCATGTCTTGAATATTATATGAAATTTATACTATACATAGGTTTGACGTATATGAACATATTTCGTATAATATTTTTTATGGTATTAAATACATGATTATATACCAAACTTTTATATGAAGGTTTTGATAATGTATTTACAATTGACAATTTTCAAACTCCTTCCTTCAAGTTCTCCCAAATTGTATTTGCTCTATTTCAAAATTTGTATTGATGTCTTTTTAATGTAAACTTCTGTCATAGCAACCTTGTAAAGCTACATCACTCACATATGACCTTGGATTGATCTGAAATTTTGGTGAAACATAAAAAACTATGTCTACTACCATCTTTTAAAATTTTAGCTCATTTAATTTCATAAGATGAAAGATCTTGCTACTTCCTTGAAATCACCTCAAATTGGGACTTGAACACAAAATGATTTATAACTCACTCTTAACAATTGCAAATTCCTTACAATTTTGGAAGACATATTAAATATATGTCTTCTATATTTACTGAAAATTTCAGCTCTATTGATGATGATCACAAAGAGTTATCACTTTCAAAAGAAACTGACTTCAAAATTAAAGCTAAAACTTTAGATACTTGGATCTCTCTTAATACATATCCAAATGACATGAAATTTTTCTCACATATATAGTCTTTTATGATCTATAAGATCCTAAAGTTGTAGATCCAAAAATGCTTAAACAAAGGAGATATGACCAAAAAACCAAATTTGACATAGAGTTTTCAAAAGTTCATAACTCTCACAAAACATTTCCTTTTTTTTTGGAATTTTAAGAATAGAAGTGTTTTATAGTTTTCTATTATGTTTCTTAGTTTCACTCCAAGATCTTTTCATAGTAGATCTAGATTTAGATTTAAAAATTTAACTTCCACAACCTTTAATATGTTAATCTCCTCTCACTTTTACTTTTTTTTCCTTTCTCTTCACATTCTTTCCTTTCCCTATTTCTCTTTTGCACTTAACAAACTCTTATGATATTACTAAAAACTCTCAAGCTCTAGTTTTAAAGACTTTCTAGTTCTAGATTTTTTTCAACTTTTTCACCAAACAACCTAAACTCTGATTCCATGTTAACAAATAGGAAATCTAGTCAAATGAAAACATAAATCTTTATTGAAAGGAAACTAAAACATGATGCTCACAACAGGAAAATAAAAGTAAAACTCCTAAAGATTTTTATCACATGAAATACACAAACTTGTGCAATGAAGAAAAGAGACCCAAACTATCAACACCAAGGTATTTAACTAAAAAACTAAACCACAAGTAACCAAACTAATATAAGTAAAGAAAGTAATTCAACCTTGTGAAAGTAACCTAGTTACTTTCCTACTCTAGTAACTAATGAAACCTAACTAATTGAACTTGAATTCTCAATAGGCAAAATATGCCTTTGGTTCTAAATCTTCATATACATTGGAAACATTACACTTGAAGGGTGAGGAGGTTTTTTGACTGTTAATGGGTTTTTCTATTTCCCACTTGATACAAATTTCCTTTTTTGAAATTCTCTGAGAGTTTCAACTTTATTAACATAATCTATCCTTTAACAACATGTCCATTTATCAAAAGCATGAAAATTCAATTTTATGTTTGAATTAAACTCTTTAAACCCAATGTATTCACAAGTTGTACAAAGTTGAAACAAAACTTTAATGTAGAAAAAAAACTCCTTTCAAAAAATAAAATGAGAAACAATAACATAGAAAAAAATCTTTTTGAAATCTAATCTCCTCCTCCATATACAAAAAATTCAAACTAATATGTCCCTTTCAACATAAACAATTCTTAGTCAATATGTAAATTAACCCAAATGTTTTTTCAAAAGTTGTAATGTTGTATGTGATAAAAGGTCTTTTGCAAATGAAAATAGTTGAATCCATTTGGCTACAACAAATGGCTTAGAAATTATGCTTGAAGGTTATCTTCCCATCAAAGAAAATGGTTGTGAAGGAGGTTTTACCTACTTTAGTGGAAAAAACTTTGGTCACATATGTACAACTTACATTAACCACATGTATTTTTGATCTATGGATGTTTACAAGGGTGCATGATGTGTTTACTTTGGTTGTCAATTTCTTATTCAATAACTAAAAGCTCAAGCATGTGATAGTCAATTTGTTTGAAGCTATTGAAACTAGTGAGGCAACCATGGCTCCAAAACTATAGGAGCTTTTTGACTAGTTTTTCCTCATGGAGAGAATTATTGCATATCTCAAAAACAAAGGGTTCAACGTGCAATCTTGTGCAATTGCTTTGAACTCAATGGTTTCATGTAAAAGTTTAAGTATGTTGGAACGTTTTCATGGGTTTTACTTTGGGCACACCTTATCCATTGTCTGAACATAATATGTTACTATAGAATTTTATAAATATGTTGGGGACTAACCTATGCAGTTGTAAAAAATGTGCAAGTTGTATACATTACTTGCCCAAAATATCTTTGTAGTAAATGGCAAGCATGGGAACAAGCATGCATATATATTATATAATATGCTTAAAAAATCAAGCACACCTATGAAAACAAGGTATTTCATTTTCTTTTCCCCACTTTATGTTTTTGTTTTAATCAATTTTTTACATTAGGTTTTGTTTGTTGAGATTTTTTTATTTTTTTTAAGATTAAGTTTTTTTTTTGCAAATCTTGTTTTTATGCCTTAAATGTACATAAGATCACTAGAATAAATTTGCATATTGTTGACTTCAATTTGTAACTAATTTTTAATTGCAAATGACATTTGCAACTAAAATGACTTGTAGTTGCATTAAACAAGTTGCATGTGACATTAGTAGTAGGTGTTGATGTCATGATGATGTTTTCACATAAACAATAGATGAAATATGTATTTGAATTGATTATATTTTTCATTTGTTGACCATATCATGCAACTATCATGCAAATATTGACCAATTTCTAATGACCAATGTCATTTTGCCACATGGCATATTAAAAGAATATTAAATAAATGATATTTATTACCAAAATTTTAATATCAACTATTTATTTTTTAAGGTCTTTGATTTATACATGTGGACAAATAATTTTGTGGCACATTGCAACATTTATGACTTTTGAAACATTTAAAAGAAAAATAGGTGGGTAGGTAGGTAAGTAGGCCTAAATAGGTACTTGTAAGTTTTAATTAAAATTTTTTGTCTTATTTTATTTTGAATTTAACCAAATTAGGGTTGAACTTCTTTAATCGGTTCATCCCATTTGGCAAATCTTGTGTATTTTAATGTTTATAGTGCATCTAGTTTTATAGTTGACAAACTTGAAAGGGAAACAAAACAATATGGGATAAAAAGTCTAGTTGCAACCTAATTGTAAATAGTTTGCAACTAGATTACATTTTTTACCCCATACAATTTGGTTTCCCTTTCAATTGTGTCAACTCCATAAGTAACTCATTAATCAACTAATTCATTCATTAATTTCCTAACTATTACCTATCTACCTATTAATAATAATAATGTAGTAATCCAACATAAAATATTAATTAAAATTTATTGTTAACTAATGAATTAATCAATAATCAAAATCCATAAATAATTAATATGAATGATCATGTATTAATTAATAAATATTACATAAATAATAAAGTAAAAAAATGAAATAACCAGTTAATTCATACTAAAATTTAATTAATTAATAAATAATTGATTTATTAATTATTTTATTTATTAATTAATATTTATTATATAAATCATAATTAATTTAAAATTATAATTTAAATTATTTCAATATTAACTCTCAACTCAATATTATTTAATTTATATTGAATAAATATTTATTTAGTATTAATAATTTAAATTTTCAATAATATATAATTTTGAATTATGTAATAAAATAGCTAATTAATCAATATTTATTTAATGACTACATTATTCAATAAGTAATTATGATTTATCGATTATTAAATGTCAATTGATTAATAACTAGGTACAAGATATTAACTCATACTAAAATTTAATGATGAAATAATCAATTTATAATTATTTATATTAATAAAATTTAGTTTAATACTAGAATTTAACTAGCTATTAAATATTAAATATTAATAATTTAAAATTTTAATCATATTTATTTCCAAAAAATTATTAATAATTATTAATAACTAGTTATTATCAATTAAATATGTATTCAATATTGATTAATTGCATCATAATTATTGATAAGAAAATATATATATAAACTTAAATCATTTCTTTTAAACCATTAATATGCCCTTAATGTATTTTTCACAAAAACTTTACATTAAACCCTACAAATATATTGATAATATTGATAATTAATATTTATGATAGTGTATGTAGACTTGTTAATTGTGCAACCCCAAATATGTATGATTATCATGCCCATAATACACATAGTACTTTTTCAACGCTACATTTTCAAATTATTTGTGAATTGCAAATGGCTATTTAGAAAAATACATGGACAAGTTCTGAAAACAACCCATTTAGACTTTTGAACTTGCATGCATGGACAAGTTTTGGATACAATCCATCTACATGGTCACTAATTCTAGGAGTGTCACTATCTAAGTCTTGCTCTACATCGATTTATGATTGTGTCTTTAGTTTGAAACGTAACACATAAGCATTGTTACTCTCCATTATGTGTTTCATAAGTTTAGACAATTGGGCACTACATTTGGGCATGTAATTTATTTATTATGGCCACCAAGATTATTAATGCAATGGGGTGAAAGGAGCATTTTGAGGGCTTGTTGAAGTACTATGTCAAAATGAATGTGGGGCAATTCGTAAAATAGTGGGTGACCCTTGAATTTTATCATGAAATACTTGAGCAAACCCAAACTACTCAAGTTCTTTCATTATGGAAAACAAAGATCGCCTTGACTTCTATAACATATATTATGGGGGAGAGTGGTCTAGTAAGCTAAGGCTATCTGACCACATGGTCAAAGGGTGGGAATTTGGTCCAATTCACCTAAGCATGAAAAACCAGTTCCCTCTTCTTGTTTTTCCTTACCTAAGCAATTCAAGACCTTTGAATTGGACAATGCACACATTTGGATCGTTTGTTGTAAAAGCATCTTCAACAATTTTATTTAATTGATGCAATTGGTCAATGACATAGGCATTATAGAAAAAAAAAAGTTGTGAGGGAAAGAATCTAACAATGGGTACATGCATGTAAAGAAACAATGGAGATGTTGGAGGATTGTGTGAAAGAAATTGCAAAACATGCAGAGCAACGAAGGACAACACTGATGCCATAAAACAAAAAAGTTCATTGTTGTGATGGCAAGGGGACATGGTATGGCATGCATGGCACAAAAGTACCATGGGGATAAGGATGTTGATGGTCCATTCTGCAAAAATAGGCAAGAATGCTATCTTGTGAACCCATGAACGTGAGTGGTGAGCACATGAGCGCCAATAGGTGAACCCCAACGAATCTTTTTAGAAATATCCTATTGACATTGATGGAATGTTTTTTGACACTTGGGATGGAATATTTGGTGACATGGAGGAATATTCTTCCACATGGCCATGGATGAACAATATTTTTGGATGAAAAATAAAATGGATGAACTTTTATAAAAGATGGATGCGAAACCTATGAGAAATCATGGATGAACCATTATTTTATTCATAAAGGGTGGAATAATTTCATGTTGGTTTTATATTGAAAAATATAACACATGAAACATAAGGAAATACCTCAAATTATACTACATATTTTCTTAATATGGATTTCTACAACATCTGAACCATTTAAATTTTTAAACTAAATCCAATTTAGTTGCATATAAAATTGTTGACCCACGAATAGGTATGTGCCAATCTATACACTACCCGTTCACCAACAAGAGACATGTGCCCATTAGAAATTGAGACAATACCCTACAACAAGCCTATTGACCCACTAGGAGGTGTGTGTGGATCCATACACTACCCATTCACCACGAAGAGGAATGTGCCCATTAAGGATTGAGACAAAACTAAGTAGCCACTAAAACTTTACAATGTTTATAACATTTCAAGTTATTTGTTATTTTCATTCACATTTTCAACCTCTTGCATCGAGCACCATTCATGCAACTTGTAAAATCAAATTGCATTTTCCCCCATCAACTATTAATTTACCCGATCTATACTTTAATTTACATTTATTCCACCCTTGTTATTTAGTTGCATCCTTTACTTTACAATGGAAAGAATAAAATTGACACCAAATGCCACACCAAACATTTTGAAATCAATGATTGAGTACACATTAATGTCAAGCATACCAGATAGAATCTATGAAATGACAAAAGAATCGTTGGAATATCCAAGAGATGATATGAGATTAAACCTCCTCTAACATTTGTTCGAAATCATAACATGGGGAACAAAATGGAAAAGGGTAATTGACAAAATAGTTGAATGGTCAACATAGTGATGGGCTAATGTGAAGATAGACAAAGAAACTATTGCATTGATGAAACAGACTACACACATTTCTAAGGAAGATATGGAAGATTTACACATGCCATGAATTTCTTCAAATAATACACAAGTTTGAAGAAGCTAGTTCCAAAACATTTCTTTATAAGCCTCCTGAGTGATTTGTTGACAAAGGATTTGGTAACACTTGGCAACTTGCTCTCAACAAAGAGCATGAAGCCCCGGAGACGATTGTATGCAACTTTAGGACAACGAGCTTGGGTGCCACTTGAACTAAGGAGCAAAGTGTTTAAACAACTAATGAATCACCATTTGATAAGGTCGGCCCTAAAACCATGAGACATGTACAAGAGTCAAAAATAAAAATGTTTCGACAAATGATCGAACAACCAAAATTCGATTGTTTCCATTACATTATGGTTTAGGAAACCTGATAAAAGAAAATTGAAATTATGTGAATTGAGAATATAATATTAACTTAAGAAAAAAAATAAATGAGGGTTGACATTGAACCTTAAGCAAATCCATAGTGATTGTTCAAACAAACAGTCACATTGAAACATTAATTGTGAAATAAATACTTGCATTTGTGGCAATTAAAACACATACAGTTGTTCCTCCATGGAATGAATTAAATGTTCTATGTATGCATTTGTAATGGGTAATCCTCAAAAAGAGAAAAAAGTAAATGTGTTAAAAGTTAAAGATCTAGAAATCTATGAGCATGACTTCCAAAACAAACAGAAGAACTAGCACTAAATTGCACATTTTGAAACATCTCACAATAATTAGAGAACAAGAATTTGTTTTTGCTATGATTAAAGAATTAAAAAATAACTAATCAAATAATAGAACATTAGTAACTAATCAACATAAATGCTAACATTAAAAACAATAAGAGGGACGTTAGTAGTTGCAAAAAACAAAATGGGCGCAAATCTACTCAATGATTGTATATAATGAGAAAACAGATGGTGGACATGGAAATTTTTCATTGCAAGTGTATTTTTGGAGTTGTAAGAATGCCTACTAAAATCCTTCAAAACTTGGATATGTATCCAGTAATGGATAAGAGACAAATGAAAACAATAGATGGAAACTATAGTGTTAGAATGGGATATTGGGCATCAAGAATAACATGTAGGAATACAAAGTCTATGCAACAATGATATGAATGTTCGACTTGATTTTTGTGAACAACTTATAACAACCTCCCAACGAGAATCCATGGCCAACTAAATTGACAACTTGCAACTATAGGACCCATTTATTACACCAAGCAAAATATTTGTTGGGGATGAACAAAGTGGAATAATACTCATTAGTGGAAGCCTCACACAAAAAATGGCCTAAGAATGGAAATGATCTAGACAATGATGAGTATGAGTTGCTTATTTTAAAATACGATGCAAACCAAGATAAACTGGTAGAACAAAAAGGAGAAAGCCCATAGGAGGAGGAAGAAGGAACCACAATGGAAGAAGACAAAGAGCCAAAAACACCATCCCAATTGGCATAAGAAGAAGGAGATGACTTAGAAAGCTCAGATAAAGAATGTTACGGGTCAAACAATGGAATCAATGTCGAATCATGACATCAAGAGGAATGCGGGTCACCATCTTATGTTTGTCATTGCAAGCACACTTATAAGTGAAGATCATTAGCAAAACTGTAAGTATCCCACTTCTTGAAAGAATTTGAGAATGTTTAGGAAACAACAGAGGACATTGTTGAAAAGCTAAAATCAATTGAAATTGTTTCACAATATTAACTTTTAGTTTGTGCAAATAATCAGCACATGACTCGAAGGAATATAATTGTCTTAATGCGTGTATTGAGGAGCATGGAAAACCAAAAGGGCAGGCCTAGGTCGAACAACATCCTCCAATCAAATGTGAATCAATGGATGACTGGATTGCCACCAAACCAAAAAAAATGTGGGACAAAATTAGAATTTTTAAAATGTAAAAACCAAGTGTATTAAATGGATAATATATTGAAATAAAATGATTCAATTTTAATTTTGGATAGCCACATGTATTTTACTTATAAAAATTTCAACAAAACTAGACGAACATACATCCATGAGGACAGAAGAAAAAAGAAACAAAACCTAGAATGAATACTACAACTATGAAGAACTAGATCAATAATGAATGAAAAGTTTTTCATATGTGTATGCAATTGCTACTTCTCACACTAATAATAAAGTGAATGTGTTCAGAGTGAAAGAACTAGAAAGAATAATAATGTCCAATCCTAAGGAGATGAACTAATGCCAAGTGGCAAATTTAGAAACATCATATATAAATTAGAGATCATCATGTTCAGTGATCTCACCTATTGACGCTCATGCTCACAGAAAACAACAGACCCTACAACTATCCACTTTGGTAAAACATTCCTTGTCAACGTACATGGCAACATTGTATTTTGTTGAATATTCATGTGTGTATAAAATAAAATAAAAGAAATAATGGAAATGAACCATTGATTATAATTGGGTGAACACTTTTATAAGCAATGTTAGTGTGTAAACTCCCAACAAAGATAATCACTTTTAATAAAAAGGTTGAATAAAGTTATTTCAATCTGTGAAGTTTTGTACAAATAATGCATTAAGAGGAGAGAAAGCAAGCAACAATCAAGCTCGATATCATAAAGGACAAAAAAACTAACAAATATGTCCGTATAAACAAATAATGAAGGGTTATTTACTCGACCAGAAAGCCCTCAAAAAAGTGATGTGAAAAGGCTTGCTAAAGATAGTGAAGAAAGAACGATGATCATGATCGAAAACATGACCGAATGGTTTGTAGATAATTTCAATCTTTTTCATTCCAAAGAAAGTAAGGGTCAGAAATACAATGTAGAGCACAAGCAAAAGACCATGACAAATGGTGTTGTCTTAAACATTTTAAGCAATGAGGAAGCCAAGTCTGTTAGATCATTTAGTGAAGAAGACGAAGAAGAAATCCTCATCATAATGGAGAGGGACATTTAAGATTTAAAATACAAACAAACATTGTACTAAATCTCTCAATATTTGAGTTTGTCAAGCATAAACATCTAAGAATTCTTATCCATAGAGACAATGTTTTGATAGTATTAAAAGGCAAGTTTTAGGTAGTATCTTAGTAGCTATATATATTCCATGCTGCAATTTGGACAGTTCATGCTTGTTTGCAATTTTCTTGATCACCATCACTTGAATGCAACTTAGATCTTATGCACTCTCCCCTATTGTTGACGTTGACCGTAGGGGGATTGTTTTTTTAAAAACAAACTTTGGATAAAAAATCCATTGAACTACAAATGGAAAAAGAGATGGAATAGTGAAATGTGGTAATCCAAATTGACTAGATAATTGAATTTGATGCAAATATTGATTCGGTGGATAGAAAAGACCACATTTGAAAAAACGAAACTATGTTGTCACCATTCTTTTGAATCGGGCATTTCAAAATACGCACATTCTCTAATGATATTCATCACAAAAATGTAATATTAGATTATGGAAATCACACCAAGACATATAATTGTAGACAATATTTGTGCAAAGGTTTCAATTAAATATGGGAACAAATTTTACAATGAATTTTTGCAACCCAAGGACCAAAGAATCGAGAGCTTTGTCCTAAGATGAACCAATTATGTTTATGGAAAAGATCATGCAAACAACATATGAAAAAAATATTTAACCATGATAATTCAAAATAAAGTTGCAAACAAAATTAGAGAAGCAAAAGAAAGAGCTAAAGAAAAAGATCATTCAATCAATTATCTTCTAGCGAAAAATATAGTCCAAATTCTCAATTGCTTCATCATCAATGAATCTTAGTAAAGAATTGCCATGCTTCCTTTTGTTACTTGAAGATCAAGGTGTGGAATAGGTGGCCATTTGTTGAACAATGCCTTCGGCATATTTAAGTAATGATATGCAAGAAAAGGGACTAGGGAAAAAGTCATTTTGAGCATAGAATGGAACAAATGGAGATAGAAATGGTTGGGTATCTTTGCAAAACACACAAAATGTTAGTCTAAAGTGTGAGTCCTGAAAAAAAATACAAGCAACTCAACAATCAACTAAGTAATAATAAACCTGAACTTATTCACAATTGAGATTCACTTTTGATCTCTTTTCGGGTGGGGAATTCGAAGGGCCATAAGTAGAGATCGCAAGATCGACATGAGGTCTAACTTCCCCTAGAAGGGGCTTGACCACTTCTTCATAAACATTGTCGTCTGGTTCAAGAATAAGAACATGACGACCAAAAGACTGACATGCACAAATACAATTTCCTACAAAGGCAATGGCATACCTTAAGAATGGGAGATTGTAAAGAAGATAGAATAAAAAACAAGGTTCCAAACAAATTTTTAAATGCTACTTGCGAAGGAGTTCATGCCAACAACCAAAGAACCTTCAGAAGAACATGCTTGGATTAGAACCCCCAATGTGGAAACATGGATTTCAAATCCTCTTAATGGAATTCCTTTGGAAGATTTCTACATTGAATCAAAGTTAATCATGTTGTACAAGATATTGTCTTCCACCAATGACAACCCAAGCCTCACCATGTTTGGGTGAATTTCTTAAAACTTGAAACCACCCACGTGGTAGACAAGAAGAGTGGCCCAGCTCGGTCGAATCTATGAGTATAAAATTACCAACGTTACATATGGACATTGAATGTTTTGAATCACCAAAACTTTGAGAAGAAAGCAAACATAAGCTCACCATTTTCCCCCTAAGTTCATTGTTCATTCATGGCAAAATGTTAATTACTACCCACCTCAATCAAATTTCATATCCAGTTCATTCCAAGTAGGATTTGATTTCCTTGAACACACGAAGATCATCATCATGGAATACAATAACCACATCATTGAGATGGAATTACTTGTTTGCAAAACCAAATACTCCATACACATAGTTCTTTATGTGTCTATTCTAAAAGGGGATATCCACTAGAATAGAAAACCAATTTTTCAACTTGTCTTAGGCAACTAAAAGTGTCTTTTACAATTATTTTTTATCAAAAATAGTTGCAAAAGACACTTTTAGTTACCTAAGACAAGTCAAAAAATGGGGTTTTTCTACTAGTTATATCAGTTGTATGTTTGGACATGAAAGGAACTAGTAAATTCAATGGGATTTCAACAATGAGCAAAGTTGGCGTCCCATATCTGGAAACCTTTACATTGGCAATAGGATGAATTGGTAGTCACATCTAAAATCCACTACATTGGCATCGATAGTGGTGGAGATCATGATGTAGATTTACACACATGGGAAATTTATATGAAAAATTCATTAAGAAAGTACCTTCGTTAGTAATCCATTCAACTCTTAGTATTGAGAAGGCCAAAACCGTACAATGCCTTTGAGCTCACAAGACTGGACCAAGAGCGGTGAAATGTTGAAATTAATAGTTAAATCACAAAATCAATGGAAGATCAAGGGCTTTATGAGTAGGACCATGAAGGTCCTCCAAGCTTATATCTAAGCTCATGTTATGGAAGTGCCTTTGAGTTGTTGGTGTCTTAATCATGTGATCATGTGTGGCACCCTCCTTTCCATTGGCCATTGCCTCGACAAAGTCCTCATTATCTAGATTCTCACTAAAAGGTCCAGTCGATTACTTCTTCGACTTTCTAACTCTCTTTGCACTTTGCCTCTGCTTGACACCCCTTAAATTTGAATATGTCGAAGTAGCTTTCTCCAAATTGGTTTCACCAAACTCTTCCCTAAGTTCACACTCTAACTCTATGCTAGTGTCATAAGGGCAATCTAAGTACCAACCACATTATGGAAGGTGGGTAAGGCCCCAATCCTTCAAGAGGTCCCTCCTGAACATGTTCTTAGTTTTAGGATCACACCAGATCCTTAGAAGCAGAGGAAGAATTCAAATAGTCTAGTTGGCCAAGAGTACATGCAAAAAATACCCACATGCACTATTGAGTTCAATATGGGAATTCAATGGCATAAAAAAATGAGGGGAATATAATTTAAAATTAGGTGTATTAGTTGTAGACCACATGTTTGATTGCCTTTTCACCATTAGTATGATAATTCTAGGTCTTACTCTTGAATATTGCACCTTTTTTCTTAAATTCATGGAAGAAGACACTTTCCCACAATTCAAGCCTCTAGTGACTTATAAAATCCTTGAGGTTATGTACTATAACAAATTCAAGGATGAAAACCCCTAGGTCTATGATTGTGCTATCAAAGAGTTTTTGTGCCTCTACTTCTAGTTGTAGTGTAAGAACAAAAGAAAGTTATTGAACATCAAAGTCCATTGAGATGAACATAGAAATACAATCAAGTTCGAAGAAATTTTCAATCAAAAGGGGTTCAATCATGTGAACCTAATGTCAAAAGGTTACCTTATGGAACCATTTCTCAAAGATGGCATCCGACATGCCAACCTTTGGGAACTTTTGAACTTCCTTCAAGACCAAGGATTGATTCCACTATTCAAGCCAAAAAACCTTCTGCTCACTGCTCACTTGGGAGCAGACAAGAAGCTATAGCTTCTCCGTCATCATTTTAGGATCAGGATTCATATTGTAATGAACCTATACTTGTTGAAGAAATTTTGCTCCAAGTGAGGGGTAACAAACAAGGAGTCTCTTGTGAGATGTTGTCATGTGTTCCTTTCGAATGTTCTCCATGGCCTTATTGCTTGATGAGGATAACACTTGTAGATCATGAAGAACATGGTCTAGGACCTTCACATAGTATAGCTAATGGGTGGTGTCAATAGTTGTTGCGAGTTCCCTCTGCAAAAATAAAATAAAAATCAAGAGAACAATGAAATTGTTGCAAAAAAAAAGTTGTTTCAGTGGAGATTTTGAAAGGTTACCTTATACATATATTCAAAAAAACCTCTTGGGTGAGGTTGTACTAGGTCTTCTTAATTTTATTCTCACATTTTTTGTATTGCTCATCAGAAATAACCTCCTTGAACTAATTCAGGGGAATCATGCCGATGGATTGAATGTGGAAAAAGTCATGAACCAATGAAGGCTTCACATGGTCCATCTCAAAGGACCTATAAACAAGAAAATGATTATATGAGATAGAGTAAAATAATGAAATTCTATGTTTATCATGCAAACAAAATTGAATAGGGGGATTGAAATCCTACTTGTTTAAATTAGTCATGGTTATAAGGAGCTCAATCAGGCCATTTGTGGTATCCAAAACAAAAGCATTTATAGAGATGTACCAATCCTCCTCATTAGGATGATTCAAGTCAATGTAGGGCCACCATGCTTGAAGGCGGTGATTCCTGTCCCAAACATGGAACAAGTTTCCACATAAAAAAGAAAAATTTGGACCTTTTAACAAGAACTTCTCAAATTTGGCATTCTTGTGGGTTCACAAAGTGCTCCACAAGGGCATGTATTTGCTAATAAGCTTTTCTTTAGCTTTAAAGTTTTTTGGGGAGTTGTAGAATGCCTTTTTTCCTTCCTCATACCTCATGAAGAAAGCTTGCTTCATTTTCAGCACATCAATTTTCAATGTTGGCCAAACAATTGACATAGAAAAAAGCCAACATAAGGGAATATTCATCTTGGCCTTGTCTGTTGGGAACTTTGTACTTGTCCAAAACCTCTCCAATATTCAACTTATTTTGTCATTGAATAACCTCTATGGTTCTTTGGCAACTATTTTCCCCCTACATAATAGTCAAGGAAATTCATATTCATAGATCAAAACAAAATCTTCAAGATGCAATTGTTGATCAATGAATTCAGTAGAAGGTGCTAATTGTTTGTGCATATAGATAAACGAATAATAATAATATTTTATTGGCCTTTGATTCCCTACGGTTGGCGTCAACCATAGGGATCTCAATGATCATAGGGCCAATCATTTATAGGGCTTGAAATGTTCCAAAGGCCAAGGAAGTGCATATTAGGCTTATAGATATACCATAATCGAAAAAATAAAAATTCATTAATTCGTTTCAAAGGTATTATTATCTATAGTCGTCATTAACCATAGGGGTCAGAATGATCTAAAGGACTATGAATTGCAACTTGGTTAAGATATACTTGGATGAAAATTTATTAATTCCAATATTCAATATCTAAAAATATATTAGGCCATTTCGGCAGAGCCAGCCATAGGGCCTAAAATATTCTTGATTCAATAGAACTTGCTAATTGTTTGTGCATATAGATAAATGGAAAATAAGCATCTTACTAGTGCATGATTCCCTATGGTTGGCACCAACCATAAGGATCAAGGTGATCACAGGGCCGATCAAATGCAAATTTGGAAAATAGTTCAAGAAATAGTTGGCAATATTTATAAGAACCAAAATGTTATAAAGGCCAAGGAAGTGCATATTAGGCTTAGAAATATACTATAATAATAATATAAAAAGTTCAATATTTCATATGTAAGGTATTATTCTCTATAATCATCACCGACCATAAGGGTCAGAGTGATCTAAGGGCCTATGGAATGCAACTTGGCTAAGAAATATACCAAAATGGAAAAATATTAATTCCAATATTCAATATGTGAAGACTTATTCCCTATAGTCAATGTCGACCATATAATCTTCTAGAGTCCAATAAAGACCTAAATAGGCCCAGAGATAGACCTGAATTGCAAATATATAGTATTTCAATATTGTAATATGTAAGGGTTGAAATGATTTAAATGATGATGAACTACATGTTGGCTTAGAGATATTCCATAATGCCATTTTCAAAACCTCAAAGAACTGCATTTGTACTCAATAGCTTTTATGGTTGATATTGACCATAAAGGAATTGAGAAAACACGAGCAAGGTCCATAATTTAGAAACACATTTAGGATCATCCACATTTAACCTTGTTTTTAATGCCAACTATATTTGTTAATGGTCAATTTAATAACCACAAAACGATTATGGGGCTTTGCAGGATCTTTATAATTCTTCGAAAGAGATTCAAGTATTGCTAAGAAGAGCCATGTAGTCCGCAACAACCATAAGGCAATGGTATTAGAATTACTAAATAAAAATCCATCAATGAACATGGTATGTTTTTAAGGTTTGGTTGTTTCATTCACTTAAAGACTCTATTAGACCTTGAGCTAAAGACTCTATTAGACCCTGAGCACTTAAACCTTAACCTAAAGCACTTGACCCTAAATGCAAATGGGTTGAGTACATTAAACAATTCTAGCTTATAGTCGATGCTGACTATTGGTCACAATGGACATTTAAAGGGAAAGGCCCACCTGTCTCTAATCTGCTAAAGATAACCTCTTCGAATTGGAACACGGCTCCATTCATGAAGCTTGAGGTAGATCAACTTGAGAATGTTATAAAGTGTAGATTAGTGAAATTAATAGATCAAATAGAGGCCAAGGATGTAATACATTGTGTATATATCCATTAATCTAAAGGACCAAAAAGAAATACTGGCATACACACGGTTGGGATTTAACTATTAAAGCATATACGAAACTTTCCTCCTTTTATGTGTAGATAATGGGATTCCTTAGAAGGTTTATGAAGCACTACCTGTAGTTGAGTTGTTGAAGAAATTCCTCTTAAAGCCAAGCTTGGGTCCATTTGCGAATCGAATTGTAGTTCAACTTGACCATGTAATGCAAAAGATACTATATACATAGAATTCAATATTGATAATTAGAAGATAATTCACCCAATGATAGAGACTTATGTCCTGAAAATCACAATACCCTTGTAATGGAATCAAAATCCTCTCCTCCATAAACTCTTGGAAAACATAAATCCCACCTCTCATTTGTTTCAAACTTGAAATTACATAGTTCAAGTTCAAAATGAAAATTTCAAGATACCTTGTTTTAAGCTTGAGTGGAATTGTAGCCCAGTTTAGTGTCCTTATTATCGAGAGTTATCTATGACAAAACATCAATTCCACAATTTCTAAATTAGATAGGATTCACAAATGACCATGTTCTAGATCCCTAAACCTATTTTCGAATTAGCTTATCTTGTTCCATCAACTAGTAATGAGTTTTTTTATCATTAATGATATGTAGAAAATGATCTGGCCTTTCGAAGAATATGCCATAATAACAATATTGAATCTCACTTGTATTTAGAAGCTCTTGTCTGCAATGGCCTCCACACCCTACACAACAAAAACAAGATGAAATATATCATACAAGATCATCGTAATTGATGGGAATTCTATGGAGTACCATCAAGGTCAAAAATGCTTTTAGGAGCAATAGAGATAACTTGACCCACAATTGATCTCCAAATCATTCCATGAGTGAATAAGTTTACAGTAGTCCTCCCCCAAACTTCGGGATTAAAGAACCTATCAAAAAATAAGAAAGATGAAAACCTTATTGAAGATTGTTCTCCTAAGCCCCCTAGAGCTCAAGAATGTTCTCGGGTGTTTAGGAAAGCAATCGATGTGCCATCAATCTTGTTGCAGACTAGTTGCGAAAGGCACTTTAGGGAAAGATGTCGAAAAAACATTTAAAATGTTATTAGGGATATGTCAAGTTTTGTTGAGCACTCAAATGCTCTCGAAAGTACTTAACAAATGTTAAAGCTTTTAGGAATCCTCCCCTAAGCTGACTGGTGCTCAAGGGAAAAATTAATGTTCCATTGATATTTTTGCAGACCTCCCCCAAGGTCATAGTGCCCAATGGAACACTCAAGGTTCCATTGAGCTTTTTGCATCCTTTTCCAGGTGCTGTATTATGAGCAAGAATTGTTCCAGAAAGATTCTCTCTACTACTAGGTCTATAGAGCTCTTGAGTGCCTTCAAGAGCACTTGACAAGTGAACAAGCTTTTTGGAGA
>Ga0116227_10007987_pt1 | contig 20275 bp, 13 predicted proteins | sample S1TSphgellanicum_FD_89693 | JGI IMG/M metagenome (GOLD analysis project Ga0116227, IMG submission 89693) | Host-associated microbial communities from peat moss isolated from Minnesota, USA - S1T2_Fb - Sphagnum magellanicum MG | ecosystem: Host-associated > Plants > Peat moss > Unclassified...
AAAAATTGGAAAAATTTTTGTAAAGTTTAAAGTAAAAAAAAAAAAAAATTTATTGAGGTACAAAAATTTAATAATAAAAAAAAAAAAAAAAAAACTAATTATTCTATATTATTTTTTCCTTTTAACTTTATATTTTAAACTACTAATTTGTGATTTCTCTTTTTATTTCATTACTTTCTTTCCATTTATTATTTTTCCACTTTCTTCATTTTTTACATTTTTATCAAGTAGGATCAATATGAATCATAGAATAGAAAATAAATATGTAAAAACAAATTGACCCAACACAACTTTTTTGGCCGATGCGCTCACAAATTTTGGACCCACCTTTTATTTTTGAAATATTTTTAAACTTGAGAAAAAATTGTGTAAGAAAATTCAACCAATCACAATTTGTTTTGACAATGGTTTAACAAATTTTGCACCCACCTTCAAAAAAAATTTGAAAAAAATCATAACACAATTTGTCGACCAATGGTGGCTTTTTCAATTCATGATTTAACAAATGTCTAATTCATTTATAGAAATAGTTATAAAAGAAAATTGAGTTTGGACCATCAAAATTTGAACAATCATGATTTTTTAAACTCATGGTTTAATGGGCTTGTTGTCAAGTTGTTAGGTTCATTTCAAATAGGTGAACCTAACAGCAAGCCCATTAGATCATCAAACATTATAAATCCATAGTGCATTTAATGTTGGTTTTTCATTCATTTACATTTCCATGGTCTAGGTTATCCTTCAATCTTATTTTAAATGACTTTTCTTCTAATCATAAATTTTTTATTTTGATGATCATGGGCTTTTAAACTCTATTATAAAATAGGCTTCAATATGTGTCCCCTTCAATATGTGGTCAAACAAAAGAAAATTGGATGAAAAAGAGTGTTAATCAATTTTCTTTAGATTGGTTTATTCAGGTACAATTTACTTTTTCTTTTACTGAATAGATATTGGTTATATTTTATTAGTTAAAACATATTTTGAATTTTGATTAAGTCATTTTTAGAGGTATAACAAGTCTGAATTATCATTCTTGTAACACTTTGTGATGATCATATATATATTTTTGAGGATATTTGCATTGTAATTAGTAAGGAATTATGTTGTAAAGGAAAGATACATAAAATTTTAGAAGTAAGAAAGAACTTGATTGATTTTTCTTTGTAAATGTTGTTTTGAATTTTATTTTTCTTGAAACTTTTTTGACTATATGAAGAAGTACATATTTGAATAACAAAAGACAAATTTAAAGTTAATTAGAATAAAAAAAACCTGAAATGTGTTTTTTTGTGCAAACTACATAAGAAAGTAACATAATAATACAAATTCAGTAATAATTAAAAGAATGAAAAATGGGTGGTGCATGATGGAATGAAAAGTATAGAATGGTTGAAAATGTCCAAAAATCCACTAGATTGGAGGCCCCCATTCCTCTTGGAAAACAAGTGGAATGTGTGCTGGTTTGGGGGTCTAGGTTCTATAGTAGTGTGATGTGACAAGGCTAACACTAATAACCTTCAGAACAAATGAGATTTAATGTATATTGGAATGAATAACTCAAGAACAACTTGATTATGAATAAGTTACAAGAGCTAGTTTGAATTGCTTATTCAAGGTGAAGTGGGTAAATCTTTGTTCAAAACTAGTTAGCCAATTTCTTTATACATAATAGAAGTTTGACAATAGTCAAACCTTGAAAACTAGTGTTTGGAACAAGGACATTGGAATAAATCTATGGTTATTTTATGAATCTTTTGGTGTTTGTCATTCTAGAGTTGTAAACAAGGAGTTAGCTCCAAGGATAAAATTATATCTCTTGATGATTAACTTGCAGATAACATTACGTAAGCTAATGTGTGGAAGTTTAATGATTTTGTTGTTCCACATGGTTGTTGTGCTTTAGTGCAATTATTCAATCAATGTATTAGAAAGAACATTTGGTCAATGTTAACAATAAGATTCTGCACACCATATTGAATGTTGGCCAAGGAGCCAAAACTAATTGGTGGAACAATATGTTCACCCAATTTGCTATTAAACTTCAATGTCGGACCACACATCAAACATAGGTTGCCAAAGGTTAGGTAGTAAAGATGAAGAAGGTTGATATGTTTTATGTGGGTTTTGTTTTTGATGTTCAATAACAAAAATTATGGTTTTTTTGGCAATGTTACATGAGAATATAATACTATCCATGTTCATTAGCTACAAATTCACTCAACCCCACTAAAGGTGTAGTAAATGGGTTTATTCATGGTTGGGGTTCCAAGGAGTGTAAGGAGTGTCTAATTGAAAAAGAATAACAAAGGAAAATTTCAGGTTTTCATAATGTTTAGTATATTACAACTATGGTGCATTATTATGTTTCTACTATTAAAGTATTGAGAAAAAAACCTAAATTGAAAAAAATCCATTAATTATTGGATGTTGTATAAAAGTCCTTTTGAATTTTTGATTGATTTATAACCAATTGTCCATATTATGGTTTTTTATAAATGAATGCAAAAGGCATGTATAAAATGGTGCAATTGATTCCAGGGTGAAGTCATGTTAATAGGAGCCAAAACTGATCGTAATCATTATTTAATTCTATGTCTTTTACACCAAAAAAATTTAAAAAGAATTTTAACTTGAAAATAAGTTAACTTTTCTGCACATTATCAAATCTAATATCTTATTCTATAAATGTTCAAAATATGAAATTATTTCATTAACATTTGGACTTTCAAAAGTGTAAAAAAACTTGTGACCATTGCTTTTTAGTACTAAAATGACTTGTATGGAAAACTTTTAAAATGACATATTGTTGACAAATTTTTAACACAAACCTGAACAAAGAAATTTTAAGGGATTTTAAAAGATTTTTTTGAAGATTTTTTGAAAATATTCCAAGAATATCTCTCCAAAAGTAATCACCTAAGGGGGCACTAGTGATTCCTATTAGCCCATTTGCACCCTTCAAAGTTTTTGTACAAGAAAATCAAGCTTCCCTTTATGCGACTACATGTTCATTAGGTTAAATTGGTGAAAATTAAATCATATGAAAATTTCAAAGTTTTTCGAAATAAAGAGCTACACAAGGGAAATGATTTCTATATTAAGTCATTTGGTTAATTTTTGCATTCATTAGGTTCAAAATTTTAAACTTTAGATGCAAGTCACATTGTAGGAAATAATCATGTGAAAAAACATGTTTAGTTAATTTTTAAACCCATTTTGACATTTTTGGCATTTTTGCTTGTAAACTAAAATATTCATGCACAATAATGTACAAATGTAAAAAATCACCATCACTGCATGAATTTCTTATCTTGGACTATTAATCAATTTTTTTAACTTATATTTGTTTCATGTAAACATTGTTATTTGTAGAAAGTAGCCTTTAAAAAATCTTGCAGTTTTTTTTCCTTTTTTTTGGTGCCCCAAAAATGAATGGACCCAAATGCAGCAAAAGTTCAATGAACATAATTGAGCAAATGTGTTTAGATAGATCTATGGACAAACTTGATCAAATATGAATTCACCCAAATGTCATTGTGTTAAGAGCAAATCAATATTTCTTTCACAACTTGAAGAGTTTGATGAACAAAAGGAGGCAACCCAAATATAACCATACAAAAATAAAATATTCCTATTTTCACAAATCAAATCCAATAGAGACACACTTCCTAAATTTAAAATACTTTTGCTATTTAAACCAAGATTTCGCACTTTCAAATCTTGGGATGGTCACCACATGGGAATGGGATATTTTATTATCTTCATTTTTTTTGTTGATTGTGTTACAATCTTCCTACATTTCAATGTAGTTTTATGCCAGTTGGAAATTTTTATATGGTTTTAATTTCACTTATTCTATTTATTTCTTATGCTAATTCTAATATCTACAATATAAGTATGTGTTTTTTCAATGAAAACTTAAAATAGAACAACAAAAACTTTCTCAAAAAAAAATAGTGAAGCTCAAGAATTAACTTTAAAAGTAAGAATAAAAATGGTCTTCAATCTCTATTCTCATATTTTTTCTTGTTCTTAAAGACAAATAAACTAATTCAAAATTCCAATGTTCTTAACCATTATTTAATTACCAAAAAGTAATTGGCAAAGGTTTAGTATTTAATCAAGAATTTAAAAAAATGATAGATTTTAAACAAAAATAAATAATAAATGAAGAAAAAAAATTGGTTAACAATTGTGTTCATAATTGTTGCAAGATTATTAAAGACAATGATGCAAACATAATATGAGATGACGTTTTGGTTACAAAACATATATCTATACCCTAAAAGAAAACTAGGTTTTTGTAATTAATAAATTTGTGACTACTTCCAACTATTTGTCATTTGTGACTATCATTGATTATTTCTACAACTATTATTTGCATTAGGTGGCGATTGTAATTATGTTGCAATTACCTTGCGACTAATGTTTTTTTCATTCTTCCATTTGGACAACTTTGAACATGGTATTCATCCAAGAAAACCTATCTATGTCTTGTTGCTTGTAAATGTGATATAATGAGTTGCAACCCTATGTGTATTCATAGTGTATTTTGTGTATTTTGACAAAAAATTCTACACTAATTATTAACATTTTTCAATAATAAAAGTTAATTATACTAAACTAATTTTAATTATTCTATTAATACAGTAATTATAGAAGTGGCATATTGTATAATTAAGATTAATTATTCATAACTTATAACTTATAGTTTTTAGTTTATAAAATTAGTTAAAACTCTTATAGTAATGTTAATGGAATAGAATAACTAATGCACTTACTATATTTCCAGGATTATATTATTGTAAACAAAAATATTAATTTATATTTTAAAATATTACAATTCAAAAAGAATCACAATCAGTCTACTGCAATTATAATAATTGAATTAAAATAAGTTATTTTATTTATAAGTAGTACCAACTTATTTGAAAAAAAAAAGTTATTATAACATAAAATTTGGAACTAAAATTTAATAGTTTTAGTAACAAAAAATTATTATATTAATAAAACCATTATATCTTAATACAATAAATACATGTTAATTATGTGATTTATAATTTAACTTTGTATTCATAAATGAAAACTTATAACTTATAATTAACAAATACATTGCAAAAGATAATAATCATAATGTAATTTTCAAATTTGATTTAATTATTTTACATAAAAATAATCAAGTATACAAAATTATTGTATCCATTTTTCTATAATTACATATTTAAAATAAATAATGATTCTTACTACATGCATTTTACGGTAATAATTACTTATTTTAGAAAAATAGATATTAATTCATGTAATTAATGTGTAATTACTGTAAACCAATTCTAAATAATGAGTTTATATGTTAATTAAGGTAGTTTTTAAATTTATAATGGAACTTATTTATTCAGAATTTAGAACTTAAAGTATTCATTTTTTATAGTTAGTTATATATGATAAGTAATTGTTACTACATCATAAATTTTTTGAATAATTGTGTTTAATTATCACACTAATTGTACACTAATTGTACACTAATTTCTATAAATTAATGTATTTACTATTTTGAATCACTTATTTATATTTGATATTTAATATTACAACTTAATTTTTATACTAACTGCTGATATTAAGTGATTAATAAATTATTTTACATTATTTTATAGTACTTATTATGTATATAATATGGAATTTTTATTATAATAATTCAAAAGTAATTATAGCAAATGAGAAAATAATGTGAATAAAAAAAAAAAAACTAGCCTAGGTTGTAATCTAAAGTTGGTATTATTATTTGTTTTTTATTATTCTATTGAATATTCCCTATACCAAATGAAAAAAGAATCATAATAACTATAACATAATAACTAATTTAGGGTAATTATTAGATACCTGAATAATAACATCATTATAAAAAATAATTTCTTATTCATTTTTAAATGTTAATTAATGAAATTATTAATAGATGTATAGTAAAACTTGTTTAAGTTAATACTGCCGGGACCGGGGGTTTTGTATTAATTTAGAGAGGATATTAATAAAGAGAGGGTCATTAAATAATTCTCCGCTCGCGCCATTTGTAACATTTGCGAGCCATGGCGTTCTCGTTGGGATAGCAGCAACCCACAACCACAACTGCAGCCATAACCAGAACCACAACACAATGGCTTCAAAGAGGTCCACTAATATGAACATGACCAACGAGGTTCGGATAACTCTTTGTGAGCACAAGAAAAAGCATCCATCGCTCACGCAAGCAGACTTGATCACGTGGTTTCAGGAGACGCATAACGTTTCTGTCAGTTAGGGAATGATTTCTCTGACGCTCAAACGCTCGGCTGAAATCCTTGCCAAGAAGGAGGATGTGAACGGAGCGGCAAAGTGGCAACGGATTGTGAAGTACCCACTGATGGAGACAGCTCTGTACCGGTGGTTCCTCACATACTAGGACCAAGTCAATATGTCAGGTGACCTCACCAAAGAGAAGGCTGCGTACTTCCTTGCCGAGCTCTACCTTGGCCACGGGGCCTTTGAGTTCTCAAATGGGTGGTTGGAGGCATTCAAAAATCGCCGCGGCATCAAGTCCTACTGCCGCTTTGGGGAGTCTGGATCAGCCAACATGGCTGTGATTGAAGAGAGCTTGCCGCAGATTCATTTGACTCTGGATCAGTATGAGCGGCGTGACATCTACAACATGGATGAAACTGGATTGTTTTACAGAATGCAGGTAAGTGCAGCATGATACTATAACCCATTGCCAAACCATCGACTTATTGTCACTAACACATGACATCTCAACAGGCAGACAATTCCTTGGCCACAAAGCAGTTTGAAGGACACAAACAGAACAAGGAGCGTCTCACGTTGACTGTGTGCTGTAATGCTGATGGCTCGGACAAGCTTTCATTTCTTATCATTAGCAAATACGAAAACCCTCGCTGCTTCAAAAATGTTAACTGAGACAACTTTGGATGCAAGTACCGAAACAACCTGAAGGTTTGGATGACACAAGTCATCTTTCTCGAGTGGCTGAAAGGGTTCAATGCACGGATGGCAGGGCGTAATGTTCTTTTGATTATGGACAATTGCAGCACACATATCTTGTTAATGTAGCTCGCATCTGTTGTTACACTCCGCAACACAACCGTGTTCTATCTGCCACCAAACACGACCTCGAAGATTCAGCCTTGCGACACAGGAATTATCTGAAGCTTCAAGGTTTACTATTGGCATTGTTTTAATCGCCTCCTCATTCAGTGCTTTCACGACAAGGTAGCAGACCCCGAGAAGATCAACGTCCTCGAGGCTATACACATTGCTATTGCAGCCTGGAGCATGGATGTGAAGCCAAAAATAATCCGTAATTGCTTTCGCCATTATCGAATTCGCACCACCGATGTTGATGTGACACCAGTCTCGGAAGAGCCGCTTATTGACCCTGAGGTGATCAAGGACCTCGAAGAGCAGGTTCAAGAGCTTCGGTACTGGAACCTAATGGATATTCGCAATTTCATTGACTATCCTGCTGAGCGCGAAGTTGCTTATGTTCTGACTCAGGAGGAAATTGTGCAAGACCTCTCCACCAATCCTGTGCCGGAAGATGAAGTGGAGGCCAACGATAGTCAAGAATCCATTCCTATGAAGGCAACTGAAGCACTGAGTGTGCAAGTTTGCTGCAACAGTTCTGGATGCAACAAGACATCGTCGACCATGAGATGCTTGCTGGCATCTAGACAATCAAGGACAAGATCAGCATTATGAGGTCTAGCAAGCTCGTTCAAAAGCCAATCTTGGAGTATTTTTCCAAGGTTTAGTTGCCCAAATGTAGAAAAATTTGTGTCAAATCTATGTTTGCCATAGTGGTTATCAATATAAAAAATTTCGGGACCGCTTGTGGAGTATCAATTATTAACTTTTGGAGGTTTATTAATAAATGTATGGGGCCCGACTTGGGACTGGACTGCACATATTAATTATCATAGGTTATTAATTTAGGCAGTATTAATTTAGACAGGTTCTACTGTATACTTAATTTCAAGTTTTATATTTAATATTTAATACTTATTAGTTAGGAAATATAACATTGTAGTTAACATTTAAAATAAATTCAATATTCATTTTAAATATCTATTAATATTTTAAGGAATTTGTTAATTACAAAATTCTATAACTAAAAGTTATTGATGAAATATTACTACATGTAATTTTTTATTTTTTTTGTTAATGATTTAAATAGGTAGTTTGTTAGTTCATTAATTAATGAATAGCTAGTTTATTTATTAATTAATTAATTAAACCTTCTAGTTGTAATTAATTTGTAAGTAAACTTTCTAGTCACAAAACAATTTGGAACTAAGCTCCAAATTCAAAATTTATCTCATAAGGTTTGTTTTTCATTATCATTTGGAAAGTATAGAAGGAAGGTTTTTGCCTCACATTTTTATATTAAAAAACATGGGCTAGATGGGATGAACCAACCAAAAGGTTTAACTTAGAAAAGTTTAAAGTTTTTAATGTACCTACCTTACTTTCTTAACTAGCCTATCAACTTAACTATTCACCTATCTACCTACTTAAATAAATATCTAATATAAGTAAATAGGTGTTTAGTTTAATTAGATGGGTACCTACTTACCTACCTAGTTCGACATACTTACATACCTACAACCTACATAATTCAACCTATTTACATACCTACTTATCTGCCTAAATAGATTTTGAACAAATTTAATTAATATGCCACATCACAAATTTTGATTGTGCCATGTGTCACAATCTAAACCATTCAAACATATAAATTGGATGTTATAGTTTAAGATGAAAGCACATTACAATGGTCAAAAACTTTAAGCACAAATACCGTTTTTCAAAACTATGCAACTTTTAACTTCCACCAAGCCAATATAAGAGGTTTTCATAAATGATACTCAAAATAAGGTAGTTCAATAGCCAAATAATGCAATTGTCAAAAGAAACTACATTTTTTTATTAATATTAAATGATTTAAGAATATATTTGTGAGAATTTAAATGTCGTCACGATATATTGCGAAGTGCAAATATACTTTAAAAATGATTCAAATAATTGCAAAACTTGATGAAATACTTCAGTTGCATTGTACCATTTCAATTACAATTGAAAAGTTTGATTCATGTGATTTCACGAAAAACATCTAAAGGAGTTTTTCATTCAAATGAACATAAGTGTGTTAAAAAAAACCATTTTGTTGAAAAATTACTTTTATTTGAAAAATGACAAGAATTATGTTGTAGACCTTTGTATTAAAAATCATCTTATATATTTATCAAAACACTAGATAAATTTTTTTTAAAATAATTTTTTTTTTAAAGCGACTCCCCCAATGTGCTTTCATCCATTATTTCAGATTTTCATAGATTAAATAATTATATTAAATTTATTACATGACAACACATTGTAAGAGTGCAAAGTTGATTAACTAGTTGCAAATGTCGTCTACAATTAAAAACTAGTTAATTAAAAACTAATTACAAAAACCAGTTGAGAATGACTTGATTTTTCTAACAATACCAAATGTTTAGACATCTATTCAATCACCACAAACACTCTGAACTTTCAACATTTACCATGGAGAAGGTTTTTCCATGGGACCCAATTCGCATATCAAATTCTTGACTCCTTCACATGATCAAATGCCAAAAGATTGCGTCCAACTGATAATAAATTTCTGATATTCTTAGAACTACTACACAATTTAATGCACCCATCAAAACCTTGATGGAGGACATGACTTTGACACTGGACGGAGGAGAATCTATTTGGTATTGAATGCAATCAGGAGAATAATTTATAGCTCATGCTAGGGAAATTTAGGAGCTCAACGACACTATTCTCAGCTAATAACTATAGATTTGGAACTTGCTTGTTAAGCCCAGGCACATGTCCAGCAACTTCAAATTTTCAATGAACATATACCATTAAATGAATGAAGATTCTATCTAATAACTATATTGCAACAGTAAAATCAATGATGTCGGTATAGGAAAAGGGTCTGAAAATAGACCCTTCCAGATTCGAGATCTCGACCTGAGGCCAGTCGGTCGAGGGAACGGGTCGAAAATCCCGAGGGGCCTATTTTCAGACCCTTCCCTTACTTAAGAAAAAAGTTATTTTTGTTTACGACTCCTTTTATAAATAAAGACAAAAAGTGATAAAATGGGAAAAACAATGCAAATATGCAAAAGATAGAGTACTGAGTTTGAAAACTGTCATATAGGCTGTACTGGGCCATCTACATTTCAGAAGGTAAAGTTTTTAATTATTGCAAAATAGATTCACAAATGTAGTGGATGTGAAAAAAGGGTAGGCCAGGCACTTCTTAGAGGTATATTAGTTCCATGAAAATAGATTAAATTATATGATATACCCTATACATATCCAGCTGCTATATTCAAATAAAATATATACCCACACAACACCGGTTGTAGGTCATTATAAGTCATAAGTTTCTATTTTCCAGCTTTTTTATTTTGCAGAATAGGGACAATTTGCCGACAAAATGAAATTGTTGACCATAGCATTTGAATAAAGAGGAAAATAGGCTAGATTTGACCATTCAAATATTTGTTCCATATGACCCTTTTCTTGGGGGTTTCAACTCCTACACTCATGGACAAACCCATTTTGATGGAAATACACTGTTCACCTCTGTCAACAAATTGGAAGGATTATTAATCTGAGAACTTAGAAGGCGGACAAATGGTGAAAGGCACACCTGTGGCTGAGCCACAAGTCCAAGAGGGGTCTTGTTCAAGATTGCAATGATACATAGACTAAAATAAATAAGTTATTCAAAAAACACCTGACAAGAGAACAGAGAAGCACAAAAAAAAGGATTTAAGTCCAAACAAAAGATAATACTCAAAGGGCAAAACACACAATAATGAGGAGCCCTAAGAGAAAAAATCAAGTAACTTAAGTACGTAAACCCATCACCAGTAGCAAGAAGCAAAGTCATGCAAGGAGATAGGTGAAAAGGGGTGTGTATCATGTGCCCCAGTGAAGGAGAAGATTGCAAGTGGCACAGAGATTGCCACTTTGCTGGGTGGATGGGCAGTCATTTTCTTTTGGGCGAAATAATCACCAAAAAGGCAACACTGACTCAAATTTTTGGCGATTTTTTTTTCCTTTGAAAACAAGTGGTCAGATTTTGTCTATTTTCATTATTTTGTTGGGGGAGTATGTCGCCAGAGGTCTCTCTGCTGGCTACACTGTTAATGGTCCTGTACAAAAATGTTACCAATTAAGTTGAAATCTGTCTGGGGCGGCTTGCCAATGTTGCTACACTACAAAATTTTAAAAAGGGACACCAGTGGTCATACACATTGCCAATTTTCTTCCCAACACTAACAAGGAATGTAACTGGAAACACATTAAAGCCAACCTCAAGTCTGCATACTCCTAAGTGCATACTCAGGCCCCCTTTACACAAGGAGTCAAGGCCAATGTTGAACCCAAATTGAGCAATCCTAGTAGTGTCATGACAGAAATTAGTCCCAATGACTTCACACTCTGAGTGAAGGCAAAACTGAAATATAATATCTTAATCCATACTTGTTTGGCCCCACGATTTCCCCACTGACGGTCTATCAACTCAAAGAGGCAATTCCCAACCCTTGGGGCCAATGTTGTAACAATAAAATACTTCTGAATTTGCATGGTGCCATCACATGAAACTTTACAACCCCTCTATTTTGTCTATATCCATATTTGTCGCATCTTTATCTTGGCTCTGTCTATTTTTGTCTTTTATGATAACAAGAGAAAGAAAGAACTCGAAGAATACAATAAATTGAAGAATTGGTTCCAACTTATTGGCCTCAGCAACTTTAGACAGGAAATCCTTCACCTTTTAAAAATAATAATTCAGTATTTTATTATTAACTTGAGGCCAAACAACAGGCCAAAATTGTTCAAAATCTCCCCTTACTGTCCTCAAGATTTCTTGTTGTGGAAAATCTAGACTTTTGTTACACAATGCACACTCCCATTTTCTCGCTCTGTTTCTTTAATAGTGGCCTCTGAGCTGTTAGGTACCATCCAGCCTGTTTAACTCTTTGGGCAGAGTTAAAGTTCCTGCCTTTGTACCTTTGAAGTTACTAGGTACCACAATTTTTATGGACCACTATCAGCTTTACCCAAGAAAGCGATTGAAAAACCATTGTAGCTTAGGACTTTCTAGTGGGTTGATGAATTTGTTAGACAATAATGGTCGTGGATTCTGTCTCTTGATTCTCTTGGCCATGCTCTCATACAGTTGGATCAAGAAAGCAGTTCAGAAACCATTGTAGCTTATGATTTTCAAGTGGGTTGATGAATTTGTTAGACAACAATGGTTGTGGACTCATCACTTGATTGGCCAAACTCTCATGCAGTTGGATCGAGAAAGGAGTTAAAAAACCATTGTAGCTTATGACTTTCAAGTGGGGTGATGAATTTGTCAGACAATAATGGTCGGGAATTCTGTCTCTTGATTCTCTTGGCCAAACTCTCATGCAGATTCGATCCTTTTTCATTAGCTGTCACCCTTCGGGTACTAGTCGGCAGGGGAAATATTAGACTTAGATGGATCATGCTACAGCAATTTGGAGAATGGTGTGGTCTTGTCATCTTTGTCTCATGGGGATGGAAAATGTTAAATCGGCCAAAGAAATTGATTGCAGCACAAAAGTTCTGCTGCAATTTTTTCCCGCAGTCTGCCCTTTGCCTTAGTCATATTTTAAAAAAAAAATTGGGTGATACTTGAGAAAGTTTTGGACTCATAACCTTATGTTACCTTTCATGTTATGAATGTTTCAAAAGGCACAAACATGCCCAGTGGCATGTTACATACCCCTAATACCCATAACATGTCCAAAACATGCATAACATGGACCCAAAACATGATTAGGTACACAGGGTAAAAACAAACCAAGCAAAGGGCAGAGGGCGGGGGGGAAATGGTAGCAGTACAATTTGTACCGACTGCAATCAATTTCGTTGGCAGATTTAGCATCTTTTGGATCTGATTGACAAGTTGTGGGTGGCATGTTCCAGTGAAGGCTACCAAGGTCAAGACACCCTCTACTTTCAGACCCTACCGAGAAGTTCTTGGCAATACCCCAGGTCAGGTGCAATGACAGAGGACATGACAGAGCTTTCAGATGCTCACCAACGCGTTTGATCTTGAGACTTTTGTGTTACGAAACTGGGTCCGGAGCACTGAGCCATCAACCTTGGGGGCAGAGGCTATACCTATGAGCCACCACCCGTGGGGCCCTTCTGCATCATGTTTTCCATCGCCTCATTTAATTGTATTCCCAGGTTGCTGGGGTTGCAGTTGCATCTTTTTCTTCCCATGTGTCTTGGCGTTGCTGTTCCAGCTTTTTATGTTTTGGGCAACAAAATATTCAAAACATCAGAGTTTGCCAGGGTTATCAGAATGGACCCGATGTGCCCATTTTGTGTCAAGAGCAGTCATGTCCACTTTTGTCCTAACTTGTTGGTTTCATCCATTAGGATGGACGTAAGAAAATTTTCGTTTTCACTACTACTGCCCTTTGGATGCATTGTGATTGAAAACAAATTTGGTCATTGCAATAACAATCATTGAAAATTTTCAATCGTTGAACTTTCACTGATCAAAACTTTTCAATTATCGTTACTGGGGTGATAGAAAAATTTTGGTCATCAAAATTATGACAATTGAAACTTCTCGATCAACATTTGTGGTACGATCAAATTTTTCTTTATATCATTTACGTGACAACCAAATCATTTTGGTTGTCAAATTGTGTTGGGTAATAAAAATCACACCATGCATTCTAAACTCACTTTCTCCTTTAAGGTGTGTCACGGTGGGCTTTGTGTTGTTTAACAAGCAATGACTACCATATATCTTTGGAAGGAGGGGTGAAACTTTTATGGGCGTTTAAAATTTGATATTGTTATATTGCATTTGCAATTGGTGCTCAATTTCATTGTGTAGTCCTTAAAGTAGAATCTAAGCATATTATTATAGTATTCCAATTGGTGCTCAATTTCATTGTGTAGTCCTTAAAGTAGAATCTAAGCATATTATTATAGTATTCCTTTAATCAAATATTTTATTCTTTTATATTTTCAATGTAACATAGGCATAATTTGTGGGATCCATGGTATTTGATAATTTTGGACAAGTGGGGTAAGATGGAATGTAAGTTTTACAACACTATCATATCACAAGTATAAAATGCTCTTCCATATGGACTATTGACATAGTAATAATACGTGAGTTGGTGTTGCAATGTGGGTTGAAGCATGTTAGGGCGGTTAAATTTCAGCATATCAAGTCCTTTAAAAAAGTCCCTAGAAAAAAAATATGGCACAAATCCAAAAGGGTCGAAAAACTAGGCTATTGGATTTTGTCAGGTTTGGGCCCTGTGTAGACCCTACATACACACATGAAATTGTGACCGCAAGAAAATGTGCACTGGTTATTTTTTTTCAATTCCTTGTTTTCACCTTGCATGAAAGAAGTTGTGTCTCCCACAATGGAAATAGTCTTTTGGGTTTAGTTTTTCAACTTATTCGAATAATTTACATATTACTAGCACACGAGTTTCTGACCGACTCTATATAATTTTTGAGTGCATTTGAGTTTTTCCTTTTGTGAACTTGGTAATTTGTAACTTAGAGAAAATGACAGAACCTAGTTCACAACTTGTACCTTTTGACCTCTTCCATTTCCTTGTGCTTTTAGGAGAAGAGTGAAGCTTGAGTTTGGTTTGAAAGGTAGTTTCAAACCATTAGGATTTGTCGCTCTTTTATACGTGGAACTTCCTGAGATTGGAAATGGTGGTCCCATTACATGGAAGGAATTTGCGAAAAAATTGAACTATGCGCAACAAGCATGAGCCCAAAACACGTCCAGATTCCATGAGATATATCAACAAAAGAAGTTGCAAAATACTTCGAACCATTATAAGTAAAAATGGTCATAATTATGTTTTTAACCAAGATCCTATGTTGATTGAGAAATTTGAAAAATTGTGGATGGTCATTCATTAGAAGCATTGTGTTCTTGTTACAAGGGTGGTGTCTTTGGGCTTTGTTAGAGGAGTAGCTATGGAGATGGCAGGAAAGCCAATGAACTTGGCACTTTATGTGGAATGGAAAAACTAAGAGCAACAATGTTGGCGTAAAGGTTTGTTAGAAACTTTGAGTGATGCCGAAGAAAAAAGAGATGTTACAAAAAATGCAGATTTTCGCATTAATAGTGATTGCATGAAACACGGATCGATTGTGCTAAAAGAGGTTTTGTGATACATGGACTTTGTAAACAGTTTGGTTCTTGATCTTGAAGCCCAAAAAGGGCTTGCAAGAGATATTCATGATGATGTTTAAAGGGAAAATATGTGGGCCCAAGGCTTGATGGATGATCGGATTAGTAATTTGAAATTGGCAATAGAAAAGCTTGGCACTTTGGTTTTGGCATTGGACATAATAGTTTCAAAGTTGGATAAACAAACTGAAAGTGAAGGTGGCAAGGAAGAATTACAAAAGAAGGTGGAAGGGTTGTAGAAGAGGATTGAGTACCAAAAATGCCAAATAGAGGATTATCATGAACTTACAAAAGAGGGGAAAGTGGAGTTTGAAAAATTTGCCAAGATCGTGAAATCTTGAGCAATAGGGTTTTGGGTGAAAAAAAGAAAGTTTTTCTTGCTAAACAAAATCGTGATGTTGCTAGAATGTTGTCTTCTAACATTCATAAAGGCTTATCCCGTCAAAACCTTGTTGCAACATTACCTTCAAGTTTGGTTAACAAATTAGGGTTTGAGGAACCTTTATCAATTGGGTTGTGTGTATTTTGTGGGCTTGGATTTGCACCTTTATGGATAGGCAAAATAACATATTGCAAGCATGTGTATCATTGTTGGTGTGCTTATTTGCACTTCAGCACTTCCACCAAGTGCATCTGAGTTAGGTGTGAAGAGGACATGCATGAGGTGTGGTGGCATTCTATAGGAATTAAAAAACCAGAAGTGCTATAATTCTAGACCATGCTTTAGTGAGAGATCCATCTTCAAAACCATGGCACCGACCCAAGCACAAAGTTTTTACTTCCAAAGGTATAAAGTTTTCATATTTGAGTCTTATTTCTATTTGATAATTTTGTAGCAAGTGCAGTTTGAATGTGAAGTTTAAGGATTGTAATTAGTAGTTTTCATATTCATACAAGTTTCTTAGATTTCATTGAGTGACCATGTGTTCTAGAATTGGAAGTCTAAAGAAACTTTTGCCACAATAGTCCATAATTATAACCTTAAGTTTGAAGGTTTTGGATCCATCCTTGCTTGTTCGGTGTTCATACAAGTCTCGTTGTTTACTTTCTGCATCTATAAATGTAACTAGCCTAGTCTTCATATTCATTGCAAGTTTGTTGGATTTCACTAGGTGACCATTCTGGAATTGGAAGTTTGTAGAAACTTTTGCCATATCAGTCCATAATTATAACCCTAATTCTAAAGGTGTTGGATCCATCTTTGCTTGTTCAGTGTTCACACAAATGTAACTCTTCTTTTTTGTCTTCTGCATCCATAAATGTAACAATTGACACTTTTCATATTATGGCAAATTTGTTGGATTTCCTTGAGTGACCATTTTGGAATTAGGAGTTTGAAAAAACTTTTGCCACAACAATCCATAACTCTAAGTTTGAAGGTGCTAGATCCATCCTTGCTTGTTCAATGTTCACATACATATTCTTATTATTTGTCTTTTGCATCCATAAAATCTAGAAACAGGAATCCGAAGTCCATGGAAGTCCTCATGACATGTTTGTCACTCCATGCTTTGTGTTATGTACATAATTGTCTGTGTGATTCCTTGGAGGTAATTAATTTGGTTGGAATTTTGTAAAAAGTGCATTGTGTGTCTTTATTTGTGCACATGAATCCATAGTGCTAACCAATTTTTGCCATGATGTCCATCATATGTGTATAGAAGTCCTTAATACTTCAATTTTCCAGACAACAACACCTTAAAAATGTTATTAATCCTTTTTTTCCCCCTAACATTATATACTTCAACATGTTTTGTCTATAAAAGTGCATATCTAGTCCTTGATAGTTTGATTTTGCATGTTGTAGTGTCCACAAAAGTCCATAGAAGTCCATATGAGTAACTTATGAATTTTGAATTATACTTAAATGTCCATCATACTAATGTGTTGTTTTCATTTTTTGTGGATAGGTCATATAATGGTTTATTTGTCCCTAAAAGTTTTTTACAATGTTTATAGTTCATTTCTTTAATTCCTTAAGTCTATACAAAAATGTCAAATATTATGATTACTTATTAACTACCATGGGCCACAAATTAGTGCACGTCAAAGTTAACTTGGTTAGTTTGTCAATGTAAAACATTTTAACCTTGAATTGTGATTGATTGCCTTTGTAGATGTTCTTGTGAACCTCCTGCTAGAATGCTAGCATCCAGGTCCTATTTTTCAAATGTTCATCACTCCATGCCAAATGGTCCATCTACAATTTGTTCTAACACCCATGATATCAGTCCAAATGTTGGTAGTTTCCATGTTCCAACTCCAAAAGAAGTGAAGAATTACAAGGAGCTTGTTGAAGTTTCATCTCCCAATAAACATATTACCTCACTTTGTTTGCAAAAGTCCAAAACATATGCTACTGCAAATCTCGCCATCAAGAAAGAGCTTAAACTTGTAGAATAAAATGTTAATGAAGAAAACATCGGTGGTGGTAGTGATCAAGATGACATTGGTGATGTTACAACAAAAGAAGAATTTCAAGAGCAAGAAGAACATGATTAGGAGCATGATCAAGAACATGAAGAGCATGAAGAATAGCTTCAACTTGCTTCCAAGAAAGTTAAGGTCTCTCCTACCTAGACACAACAAATAACCAAGAGTGGAGATCAAAGGACAATGGTATTAAGAAAAGGTAAGAAGAAAACCAAACTAGCTACAGAAAAGATTACCACTACAATAGTCATTAAATGTAATGCAACCATGAAGAACCGCCAATCAAAGCGCCTAGAGTAAGATTGCATTTTCTTTTGCATATGCTCATGTAGAGTTTGCTTCAATGTATAGCCTTGGTAGTTGACCATCTCAATTTTCTAAGAATAACTAAGCATGTATAATACCTAGAATTTTTTGCAAAAACTAGTTTCACATAGACAATTGTTTTGCATAGTTTTGGACTTTGAATGCTAAAACAATTTTTTTTTAGAAGGGAACATAAAGCTTGAAGGATTCTGGAATCTCAAGGTTTGGGTTTATGGCATTGTGGGGTATTTTTGTTATTAAACCATATTTTCTTTTCAATTCAACTTGATGTACCTTCATCCTATTGTTTTGTTCAAACATGTTGCAACTAGAATTGTATTGTCTTTGTAATGTACATTAAAGGTTTTTCAAGTTGGAATTTACTTTTCCAAATTCACAACAGGTTCATTAACCTTGACATTTGGTCAATTTAGCCCTAGTAGACAACAAACTATATGTGGTTATGAACTCTATATGTGATTATGAACTCCAAGGATTCTTTGGTGATAGGTTGTGTCAAATTTGGCAAATTTGAGGTAAAGCAATCTAAAATTTTGGGTTAAGAAAATTGAATGAATAATTGAAAGTCTTTGTGGAAATATGAAGCAAATTATTAGTTTTTTGTTGTTGTTTGTTTTATTATGTTTACAAGATGCCTTTCTATCACAAAGAATGTTGTAGCAGTCCAATGTGAAACAATCTAATCAAGTGATTAGATTTAATAAATTGTATTACTCTTATGTGTAAATGAATTGCCTTTGCCATATTGCTGGCCAAGAACATATACAATTTTTTTTAGTGTATCAAGTTATAGTTCATGGACATGGTTTGAATGAACTACATTCAAATTGAAAGCTACTTCTTTGGCCATATTTGAGAATGCTAATGTTACTAACACTAGTAGTTCAAGAATGTTATAGCATGCAAGAAGTGAAAATTTTGGTGCAAACTTTGCTATTAGTCCATCTTTACATATCAAATTAATTTATAATCCAAGTTGGTTTCATCTACAACAAATTTAGAGCTAGAATTAATTCTTACAAACATGCCTATTTCCATTGGAGATGGGAAAAGGTCATCAATTGAAGATGAGTTTGGAACCACTATCCTCTTAAGAGAATAATTAGTTGCCTTCATTGGCTCTCCAACCCCAAACCCTTGGAGAAAATCATCATACATAAGCTCCAAATGAAAGGGGCTCATTAGAAGAGATATGATTGTTGTCAATGACTTATGGGCTTTTGGTTTCTTAAACCCTCCTAAGAGATCCCCATCAACAAAACTATGAATAGGACCAGGTTGGAATGAAATTTATTAAATGCAATTGGGCAAGGAGATACATAGACAATGAAGCATGATTTATTATGAAGGGGTCAAGAAACAAGCTGCACACATTGCACATTGTTGAAATGAATGGAAAAAAAGTTGGAATGAAGACATTGTATTTAGTAGTTACTTTTTGCAATGGTGTAGGAGAAATGTGATGACTAGGAACAAACCTTGTGTGACCTTGGAGCCTTAAGTGTCGTTTCAAGAGAGTATGGATGTTCAAATATCCAAGTCATCATCGTTTGAATGGAGTGGTGTAGCCAATTTGGGATTTTTGAAAGCATGAAAAGGGTATAGCTTCTTGATATGAAGGATTCAGTGACAAATGAAAAGCCAAAATACTTGATATGTGGTAACATGAATGTAAGTGAACTCCTAAATGCTTTAGAGTATGCTAAGATAAACCTTGTGAGAAATTCAAGTAACTGGTTTTAGGATGGAAGTAAAGATAACTTACTTCCATCAAATTAAAGAGGCCCAAGAGCAGCAATTAGTCCACCACTTGGAAAGCAGTGCTCTTGGGAAGAAATGGCATCTTTGAGTTACACTTTGAGGTATTTAACTTATTCACAAGAAAAGGTGACAGTTTTTTATGTGAGTATGTGGATTGCCTTGCAAAAGATGCAGCAATGCTCTAAGCCCTAAGAACCAATGTGAAAGAATTCTCTTACCTTATTATCAGCTAGACTCAATCATTCAAGGTAGCTTAAGAATCTAATCCATACTTCTCTCTTCAAATTTGATCACTGAAATATCCACTACTAGAAATTTTGTCTTTTGCAACTTGTCTTATGCAACTAAAAAATGTCGCATGCAACTACACATGTTGCATGCAACTCCAAAATAGTTGCATGTGAGATTTTTTAGTTGCATAAGACA
>Ga0116227_10007988_pt1 | contig 20274 bp, 23 predicted proteins | sample S1TSphgellanicum_FD_89693 | JGI IMG/M metagenome (GOLD analysis project Ga0116227, IMG submission 89693) | Host-associated microbial communities from peat moss isolated from Minnesota, USA - S1T2_Fb - Sphagnum magellanicum MG | ecosystem: Host-associated > Plants > Peat moss > Unclassified...
GATCTGGGAAAATCAAACCCTCTAATCAAATGCCACGTGTCTCCACATGGTTGGAGTTTAGATCCACCAAAATAGTTGCAATTTATAGTCGCAAAATGATGCCCCGTATACATTATGTATATACTGGCCCAATCGGATGAAACAATATATACTAATTTAGTCTTCATCTACCATCTGATGATGTCATCATGATGTAATGTTTCATGCGACTATTTGTCATCTACGACTTGTCTTAGGCGATTACTAGATAGTTAGTTGTAAAATGTCTCTTTCGACTGAAAAACAGTTGTAAACACCAGTCGCAAATCAAGCTTTTTCTTCTTGTGACTTTAGGCAACATGCTTGTTTTAACATTTGGTCAATGGTATTTTTATCAAACAACCACCAATGAATACTCTACAACTCTTGTACCTTTTTTAGTTTATCATTTGCTCTAGTTTTGTTTATTTATTACTTGTTGTTTCCCATCCTACAAGTTAGTGGAGGGATTGAAAGGACTACCCAAATTTCAAATCTTGTCAAACAGTCCCTAAATGCATGGACATCTAGAAGGGGTGGAATGAACACCATGCAAAGGCTCATTGAAATGAAAGGCCTTTGAGAGTACCTATAATATTTACAACATAAACGCAATATGATGCAAATAAAATGAATGCCACATAATCATTCAAGAAGAAAAAAACAGATTATGTTTTTCAGGAATTGAACAAATTTGACCAATAACTAAAAGTTATTGAGGAGAAATCAAAGTGGGGTTAGTCACCATTGTACCACTTGTTAAAATGATATCCTTTGGACTCGGGTCCTCAATGCCCATGGGAGCGCACAAAAGTAGAACTACAAAACATCATTGCGAAAGTGGAAAAGGAATCATAGCAATTAGCATTGGATACAAAGTGCCCACACATAGTTTGAACATTCAAATCATTTTGTAGATCAACATTTGGGAAAATACATCCACTTGCTCATGCAAACAAGGGATTAACTCTACACAACATCCTACATTACTATCGTGAACAAAGACATTTTATCAAGTTAACAATAGCAATTCAAGATGTTTTTAACTTTGGTTGCTTATGGTTTCCCAAATTACCGTGCCAATATCATGAAAATATTGTTCAATGTTGGCAAGACTTGTTGGGGCTACTTGGATTTGATCTATAGTTGCAGAATTTAGTTGTTGAGAAAATCCAACAATTCATGTCCAAGATTGCTCATAAAACAATTTCAGACTTATTCAATCTTGTAATGGCAAAGGAGTTAGAAGACATGTGGTGCAATGTTAATGTTGGGCATGATTATAGGCCAATCCTAGACCAAATATTTGTTTCACTACCTTTCCACCTACGTTATTTCATGCAAACAATTCCTTTAATAAAAATTTCACACATAGAACATTGCTTCCAAAACAATTACCAAATTTATCTCTGACATGTTTAATCCAACATATGTTTATCATAGTGTGGAAACGCTCCACCTTGAATTAATGTTTAGCCTGGTTTGGGAATGCTCCACCTTTAAACTAAACTTTTATGAACATGTGGTCAATGAGGCTTTGCTTGTGAAGGAGGAGATCGATGTTGGTTGGATTTTTCCAAAAAATCCAAACCTTCAAGATGACAATGCCTCGTTTGATAAGCAGAACAAATGCACAACTATCTTGGTACATGTTATGGATTGTCAAGTTCAAACATTGTATGTGAAGTTTGGCCAAATAAAGGAAGCCTTTGAGCCAACCCCAAAGGTCCCCATTACCACAGTGCTAATTGATAATGACATAACTACACATGCATCAAGTTTCCCTACATTTAAAAATAATTATAAGGTGACAAAACATTATGTAATTAAAGTTTAAATTTAAGCAAAACCCTTAGTTTTCACAATTCCTACTTTGGCCTTTAATACTTGTTCCATCTTATGTAGAATGTACCAAAATGTCAACAAAATTTCAAAATGCAGAAGTCACTACATAGTAACCCATCTGCTTTGACCAATCCTCCCATGGCCAACCCACCTATAAGAAAGAAATTACACCAGCTTATGGGTTGGATTTATTTATTAAAGCAACCCTTGGTGATAGCCCTAAGTGGGACCATAAACCTAACGATCATGTTGACTTATAGTCATATGTCAATAATCCAAGTCCTGCAACACCCATCCTATCAAGTTCCTTATCAACAACCCACGCTAATTTCAAGAGGACACCGTCCTTGTCTCTTGGGTTGTAACCTCCAAGGCAATCCTCACATAGCCTTGTCCGACCAATACCGAATTTGAATGACATATCCTCCCAAGATAGGCACTTATTTGAGTTAATTAATTCCTATCATGCCCCAGCTCATGATAATAATCTTAATGCGGTTGCTTCACTTCCCACCACTGTGACAAATTATGGGAACTTGAGCAACCCAAGATGATGGACTTCAAATAAAAGATTCATCAAGTTTTAGAAAACATATGTAAGCATTATCACAACTTTAAACATGAGTAGTACTTAAGGTTGTTCATGGAAGATTCAATTAATAGGTCGCCACTAATTCATTAAAGCTTGCATGAAATGGCCTAAAACTACTAGATTCAAGCTTCTAGATTTGGTTGTCACTAGTTGTAGGTATGCTACAAAATACATGTTCAGTTCAAAATAACATCTACCACAAACTAATGTGTCAAGACAACAAATTATCAAAGTTTATGATTCAAATACAACTCCACTTGTGTTTCATATTCCAAATGTCAAGTATTTTTGTTGTTTGTTTTTCTTATTGCAATCATCTTGCATGGGTAAAACATGCTAGAGGTTATACATCTGAAAAAAAATCCTAAAGCTAGATGTTCTACTCAATAACATTGGTTGTTATTATAAATTGATAGTAGCAATGGTGGATTTCATTACCAGTAGAGGTGGGACTAGCAAATTTGCAATGGAGTATGTCATATCAAGTGATTCTTTGAAATTAATAATTGGTGTTGATATCTCTTTGCTAAACAACACTACTAGCTACTTGTCTACAAATGCATTGGATTTTTTTAGATTGTGGTATACGCACAACCATATGTCACATAAGGAATCATATATCGCCCATCCTCATATGTGGGATATGGTAAAAAATTGGGCAAAAGAAAAAAGGGAGTCACAAGATAATGTTGTGAATTTTGTGAGGAAGAAGTTCAAAGTGTGTTCCAACATCCAAAAGGTCTTGGTCCCTTTACAAATATGCTAACCATTGGAGTGTAATTGTAATGAGTGCTTCCCATTTTATGCACTACGACCCTCTCAAGACTATCAACATCTTCCAATTTGTAGGTGTGCACCATTATTTTACAAAAATGTGGGCTCTTACACAAGGAAAAATATCAAGGACACTTGAATGGAAGCGAACAATATCAAAGAATAGTTGGGTGTGGCTTAATGGACCACAACAACTATCTAATTGGCAGTGTGGGTTTTATGTCATGAAATTCCTGACCAAATATGTTGATTACATGTATTGAAACAATGTCACTAACATTAAGGTGCAATTACCTTTACCCAACCCACAAAAGTTTTTGTTGTAATTGAGTACAACATTATTTACATCCTAGATCTTGTAATTGTTTGTTGGTTGTAGGTGACACCAATTTGGTTTTCAAGGGATGATGCGATTGCAATGTGCTTGATTTTAGTGAATGCAATATTACAAACATTGTGTATGTTAGATTTTGCAAACACAAGTTGGGTTGTTGACTTGGGAGATGTAACCAATGGTAAGGGATCATCATCAACATAGTATGTTAGTGTTTTAGCATCTCGTAGAAATGGTAGAACCAATAAGTTGGTGTCTCATGCTAGCTAATGTTCAACACAAATAGTAGTTTAACATAATTATACCAAGTAGACTACAATGGTAGAATGTTTTCTGTGTGTGTAGAAAGAACTTCCAATAGTTGGATGTGTTTTTGGTTTCGTGTTGAAGCTTATGAAAGTTAATGGGTTTGGAAAGGTTTAACACATGTCAATAAAGACTGAAACCATGCATTCATGTAGGCGGACAAAATGCAGTATGTATTGTGCTACAATTTAACAAGTGTTTATATTTCTACATCTACAAAAAATTGTGTGACAACAATGTGGTTATAGTCCAGAGGAAAGTTGGATTTTAAAAGGTGCTTCCCATCTTAGTAATTTAAGTTTGGAAATGTTAGCATGTGTTTAGGTGCTAGTTCATTTTTTGCATTACTATTCATACATCTTGTCATGCTTTGTTTTTCATGTAGTTTTGCTTAGTGCCATAAGTTGTGTTGCAATGAAATGCAGAATGTCACATGATCATTTATTGGTCATGAATACAAGGGTTGAGAGAATGGCATGTCTACAATGGTGTTGTGGAACAATCATTACAAGCTGTAAATACAATTGTCATAAAACAATGTTTTGTAACATGCATGTCACTAACAGATTATGGCAACAATATGGAGTCCCATAGAATAATACATATATAATAATAGAAAATACAACTTAAATGAAAATTGTAATTTAGGTACACAAAGTATTAGTAACCTGCAATTACAGATCCATACCCACATTTGGTATCTTGGATTCCCTTGGCATCTAAATGCGCATGTGCCTAGTTACTTTGTCCTTTAGACGAGTTTATTTTTGAGCATGAGGTTCTAGGATTTTTCTATGCCTTATAAATGTGTTATCACTAAGAGCAGATGGAATCAAAGGGTCTATGTTTGGGTGTTCAAGACCAATAATCCCCCTAGTTATCATGTCTTGTTATTTGCCTTTCAACATCTTCAATCTTGAAAGTAAATGTAGTTGTAGTGCTGGAATTTCAATGGCAATGGTTTTTATGTCATGAAATACTTGGTTAATGAGTTCCCTTAGATCAACATATTTGATATGGGCAATAGCGGTTATCATTTCCAAAATACCAACATCTTCATTTTTTGGGTGAATGTCAAGTTGTTGATCAGGTAGGTCATCACAAACCATGTGTTTAGCTGTTGGAGGACCTTTGTTTACTCCATGGAATGTGCCTATATCCCTAACAATGGCACCATCAAGAATGTTAGGGTATAACATTTTGAATGTCTTCATGACATGTTTGCATGCAATCCCTTGTTCTGCAAGTGGGCAATCGCATTATGGCCATTCAAATGACAGAGTGTGAATGGTCCATACTTTGGGTGTGTGGTTGATGGATGTAACATATGTAATGTCCTCCCCATTAGGACATAACAAGACATTGGAATTTGGAATATCTCACACCTTTAGCACTATTGAAGCAACAATGCCTTCTTGTTTATTGTTTCTCACATACCCAAAAAACTTGTGTTACACGTTGTACCAATAGTGAGTAAGAACATCTCCAACAATATGAAAGATCAGCTAATCCAATCTACGTCCAATAAATCATTTTTTGGAAGAAAAAAAATTTAATTTCATGTTGATGTGGAATGATTCCATAGTTGCATTGGTGTCTTGCCATGCATGTGGAATGCTGCAATTACCAATTCACTCCACATTGCCACCTTATGTGTACCATGGTTTTCAAGATATTCAATGAATCAAAATGCATTGGGGTATTTGGTTGCCATGATGTCTATTTGTAGTTGCACCCACAAAACAAGATCATGATCCAGTGGACAAGTTCTTGAATACGTGATTTGGCCCAAAGCGTATCATACTTTTGTCTTCCACTTTTGCAAATTTTTTACAATATTTTGTGCCCGTGCTTTGTGCACATGCCACAAACATAAAAAAAACTTTGGCCCCTAATCTAACATTGTTGCATGGGAAAATGTCATCTATAGAAATTAGTTCTTGCATTAGTTTAATAAAATGTCTATGAATGTCAAACAAACATGAAATAAAACATGCTTGGATGGAAACTAATGTTCTACAAAATAAACATAGTTTGTGGCAAAATATGTTGTGCAACAAAGAATGATCTATCACATTATTTTATTTTGCAACAAAGTATGCACTATAATACACAATTAATAAACATGGAATCGTAAGTAGATTTAGGGCAATCAAACCTCAACACATCGATTTTAGCTTGAACATTATTAACTAAAATAACATTAAACATCTAATTGCTTAGCATACATTTTGATAGTGCTCAAAGAACTGGGTCAAGGTCACTTTCTTGACTTTTTCCAATGATAATGAATGCAACTAGTATCCATTTTGTCATTCCAAACACCATTAAGGTGTACAAAGGGTATTGTAAAGAACATAACGCCAACATTAGTTACAATGTTGTGGAACATATTAATTATGTGGCATTTCATACAAGAGCAAAAAGGGCATACATTGCTTTGATTAATGCCAAATGTTGCATCAAAAGATACTACATTGCCATATTCAATTTTTTTGCATAATTTCCAACTACATTGGAGTTTAAATTCTTGATGTGAACAAAGTGTCATCCTAGGTTCATGCATTGAGGTCCATAGGGGCATGTTGAACATAAAAGAAAATTGAATCATGATTTTCTAAAACCCACATTCTAACATTGATGGGGTCCTTGCAGTGTTTTTGCCATAGTTCATCAATTCGTTTTTTTGCCAAGTTTCTCACATTAGACGAGAAGACAAAGGTGTTTTGGGTCACATGTTCATTTTTCAATGCCATCTCTTTAACATGCACTTTGTGATGAATCATTACTTGAGCCGAGGATAGGCCTTGCCTTAGCAACCCCATTAGGTCTGCCTTCATACCATTTGACAATTGGGAACCTAAAGCATGTGCATATCCAAGAACATCTTTCCCATGGAATACTGGACCTTTCTTGTTTTTATGTTTTGCATTCAAGTATATCAACTAACAAAGGCTCTAGTCCAAATATGGTTGTTTTGCAATGAAAGCTCTTTGACAACCACGCTTAATGGACATACCATACATTGTCGTTGAAATACGAATCTTTTGTTGTGTTTGATGGCTAAATTCCGAGAACTCCACCAAAGCCTTTTTCCCTTTCTTCCTTTTGGTTGTTCCATTCACTTGGTGATGTTTTCACTTATGTTGTGTAGAGAATAATAGCTTTGGCATGTCCTCCGAGAATACATTGGTGACATAGTCTTTGGGTCCAAAGTTCCAAGAAAACTTGCAACACAATGACATAGGCAATGAACTCCAAGCCTTGAACAAGAAAGTCATCCACATAGTATTTAGTTATTTGAAAAATTGAGATGTGAATGGTTGCAATACACTAGGACAATTAATAACTCAATTCAATTTATATATCATAAAATGATGTTTAGTAGCAAAGTTTCACAAGATTTTAAAACAAGGTACAACATCCGAACTTTCCAAACAACATAGAATTCAAAAAGAAAAGGGAGATTGGAAGGAGTATATTACAAATACAACCAACATTGCCAAAATTGCAATATGGTTAACTATGCAAAAATTGAAGAACCAAAATAATACACATCAAAAATTTAAGCCAAAACAAATACTAGCATAGATAAAATGTTTTGTTGTTTGTTTCCTCAATTAATAACTTAAGTGACACAAAGTTGGTTCTTGAGTGTGTCAATGTGTTTAGGGGATTGCAAAGCTTGTGCTCTTTTGTCCTTGTAAATTAATTTGCAAGGGAATAATGGGTTGTATTGTTCCCTTTGCATAAAATCCTCAAGGTGATCCTGTGGAATGATCGCAATTTTAGTTTGTTTATAAAGACTATGCCCAGATGCAAGATGAGGCAACCATGTGATATGATCCTTCTATAATGGTTCATGAGGAGGTGATTGCACGATTTCTTTCATAACTTCAATTAAATCCCTTTCCTTCAAAGCAACAAGGTTCATTCTGCAAGATTTTTGGGATTCCTACATCATCCACAACCACTATGTAATAATATTGGTTTGACATTACATGAAAGAAATTGCATACCCTAGAATGAATATTGTTATGAGATAGACACTTGGAAGCTTTAATGAAGAAAGCAAAATTAACATTCGAGTGTAGAAGACACCGAATTCCATATCCAAGGAATCTTGTTGCATTTTCAACAAGAAAGCAAGGTTAGTAAACCGTAAGTCCCCTAGATTCCCAAACATAATGGAATTTGAGGAATAGTAAGTTCTACTGCAATTTTTTCTTCCTTTAAAACAAGGTCAAAAACTTGATCCTTCAAAATGTGGGTTGGTATAATATAGCAACAATGAAAACATGAATGTATTTAGTTTTTATAAAATATAATTAAACAAAACTAAAATCCTAGGTTGGAAACTTGAATGGAGTCTACAAGCAAGGATATTGGAAAGAACATTGAGGAAGCACTATATTTTGATAAGTAAAACAAGGTCAACAAACCCTAAACATAAGAAATGATGTGTTAAAGCACAAGTGAAAGGGAAGGTTGCCAATTTGACTTCCTGGGATGGAATTGGAAAATACTTCCCACTCTACAACTAAATACATGTAAAGAAGACAAACTATTGTCGTGGTATTCCATCACCAAATACAATTTTGATGCATTTCTTGTAAATGAGCAAGATATATTGGTTTGTAAGTGTAATGTAAACTGGTTTATGGAAGCAAAATGTTAGGGATCATAAGCAAGTTTTGCATATGGGTTTTGAAGTAAAACTTGAATCTCAATTATAAAAAGATGAGGTTGGGTTTCGAGGCACTTGTTGGGTTTATTCTGCTTTCAAATGCTTGGTTGTGGGTGCCTCAAGAAACTTATACCAAATCTACTAGTGTTAGATGGATTTCAAATTTGATCTCCAACTCTCCCATTTTTTACACATTGTTCAAATTCCCCAGTCATTTGAAGATTTATTGTTCAGGCAAGTAGCAGAACAATCTAGACTTATAATTCATGGGGAAGAAATTTTCGTTGATTCAACTTACTGGTAGAACACAAACTTTCCATTGATGGCAACAATGTTTGAGGGTGGTCGATGGTGCTTGAGATGTTTTACGGACGACAATGAGAGGGGGTTGCATGTGTGACATGGAAGACTTAGTGGCAGGGCATTACAATTCAGAATAGGTGTCAGACAAGCTCGATGGGGGGTATTAAGTGTTTCACTAACAAGAGGGAGTTTATGAACTTAATGTTCCCCTAGTGGTTTGCCTTCTTTGGTGGTTATTTTGTTTTTTTGGACGTGGGTCTTTCCATTTTGTTAATTGTATTTGCCCTTTTTTTTGTTCTTTGATTTATTTTCGATTGGCATGGTTTCATCATTTGGAAAACAATGGAAAAGAGTGGAAAAATGGGAGGAGAGAATAAATTAGGGCAAAGACAATTAAATTATCATGATGAAAAATTAATTTTTCAGAAAATTTGGCATTTTTTTTCTAAAACATAGGGAATTTGTGAGAAAAAATTCCCATTTCATTTTTTTGTTGCTAAGGTGTGAAAATTGGCCATTAGAAAAAATCATTGTTTATAGCCCAATGGAGATTTTTCTTTTTGTTTTTTGTATGGAGCAATTTGGATTGTTAGCATTTATGTTGATAACCTAAACACAACTAATTAGGTTTTTTTCTTGGGGAGGTATTTTTTATGATTTGTGTATAAAAATCAAAGCATTTAAATATCATAATTCATACCCACCTTAGTTTGCTTTTGTAAATCATTCTTTGACAAATCAACAAATTTCAACAATAGAAAGAAAATATATTCCTAGCAAATCAAATTTATACAAATCCAAGTTCGAAATGAAGTTCTAGAGCTTCTAGACTAGAGGTTTTGAATTTTGTTAAAATAGTCATTGGAACGTAATCAAATAGTCGATGTCTTTTCAAAATTGAATTTGAATTAGATGTGTCACCCTATTTTAAGTAAGTTAATTAAATAAATAAATAAATAAAATTATATACATATATATGGTCCGTCTTAAACAAATTATAACATTTTATTGGTTATACATAATTAATATAACATTTTTTTTTTCTATCTCGAATAATTTGCATTAGTTGGAAAAATTAAATATTAAGAAAATTTAATTGTGTGTAATGAAAATGAAACCAGACCTAATCTTTAACTGAATTCATTTATAAAAAAATTGAAATTTATTGAAAGAAAATGTTTTTATAAATCCAAAAAAATAATTTCAAAACCAAACCAAATATTCAATTGGAAAAAACAAGCAATTAATCATTTAATGTCTCTAGCTTAGAATGTATGGATATTATTCAACTTATGTGGTGATATTGTGGAACATAATATGACCATTGAATGCAAAATATATTGGCTTGTGATTATTCCAATATGATTCAACAACTCCTTACATACATTGTTGGGTGGGTGCATTCATCCATATGTGATCAATATGGGTGGAATAAATTGTCGTGATTTATTTAAATTGAAATTCAATTGAATAATGGTTCACGAAATTTTAAAGTTCATTTGATTATATTGTGAATTTGTCATATATTATCATTGTGTCATTTTGTGCATATGCACTTATGCTAAAATATTTTTTTGGATCAATAAAAGAAGTAACATTTGATGTTTGTTGATGGAAATGTGTTTCATTGAGACATAATATATGAGATGTTTTTGGATTGTAATCAAGGAAGATGTCATTTTTATGCAATGATAAGGATCTAGTGTTAAGAAAATAGATAAGAATGTGTGAATGATGAAATGCATGTGGTGTAGGAAGTAGAATCCCATCATGCAAGTGTTTGCAATTGATGCACTTCTATGAAAACACTCAGCTCAATTTGAAAAAAATCATTTGTAAAAGTTGAAGGAAGTAAATAAATAAATAAATAATTTTAATATGAGAAAATGTTATAAATGTTAAATCATGATTATATATTCCATTAGGATCAAAAGTCAAGTGATCAAGTGTTAATCCTTGTGTTTGATCTATAGTGCACGCTATGATTAGTTGAATATGAAATTGCAGCATTGTTTTAGTATGAATTGAATTAAAACCCATTTGGATATTTTTAAATATGGAATTTATAGGTGTCCACGTGCATTTTTTATTTGTATCAATTGATCACTTTTAAGGTTATTAAACAAAATCTATATGACTTATTGTGAGTTAAACAATTTACTTGAGGTTTGGAAAATCCCATCTACACCATTTACCAAACCATCATGTGTTAATTAATTACTAGCACAAAGTTTGACCAACATGTTTTTTTTTTACTTGAATTTTTGAATGTAATTCGATTGTGATATTTTGATAATTTTGCAATTGAAATGGTTTAGGAAATGTATCATAATGTTTATCTTTTGTCTGAAATATGTACACATTTCCATCACTTTGTAAGAAGGTTGATTCATTATTTTAAAGCCTTGCTTCATTTGTATAGAATAAATATGGAAGTTTTGAGTCTTCAAACATTCTATGAAAACATTTATTATGTATTATATCTATGTCAAATTGTGATTGCGTGGCAATTTGAAATCAATTTAATATATTGATGAATTGTTTGTCACTTGGTTCAATTCATTACATTTTATCTTTCCCATCCAAAAAATTGGTGTTAGACTATCAATATTATTCATATTGGTTTCGAAAACTCTTGCATCATGAATAGGTTGAATTTGATAAAAGTCACCTATAATGATGACATCAAGATTTCCAAAAATAATTGTTTGCATATATTTAATTGATTTTAATTGAAGGTTAATGAATTTTAATATCCTCTTGCTTATTAAAAAGACTTCATCCAACACCATCAACTATAATTCATCATCTTTTTTTAATCAAACTATCTAACCATTTGAAATTTAAAGATGATGAATCCTTACAATTAAGAGAAATAGAAAGACTTGAATGAATTGTGGTTCCATGAATGTTAATTGTTGTTTTTTCAATGCATGCCATGAGTAATGTTTTCTTTTTAGCCTGATTTGATTGAAGATGTTTATTGTAAACACATAATAAACCTTGAATAAAAAACATTAACTTGAATGTTTTACTTGTATGAACCCCTCTGATAATGAACAAGTGAAATGGTTCATTTGAATTTTATTTTTTTCCCCTAAACATAACATCATAAAATATAAAACATTATTCATTATTCATTTTTTGAAACAATGAATGAAATTCATGGGTAAGCAAAATTTGATTTTGTGCATCAACATTATTTGAATAAGGAATGGTGGACATACTTATATGCGGTGTAATAATGTACTCAATGGTGATGTTATATGGTTCAACACCAATACAATTAATGATTTCTTGGGGTGAAAAATGAACATTTACATCTAAAAATTTACTCATCCACATGTTTATATAATTTGTTATTGCTAATTTTCTAGCTTGTGATTTTATGTTTGCCCAATTCATTGTTGTGTATTATCATTGTGGAAACAATATACAATTTGTTTTGCACTAAACTAATTTATTTTTCATGCATGTTGTATGCATTATGTGGGAATGGTGGCCTTTGAAAATATTTCCATTATTAAAAAAAGAACAAATAATGATTATTGTTTTCTATAAAAATTCTCTAGGTCACATTGTTCATTGTAATGGACATAACATATTATATGAGATTTGTACCTTTTTTTAAACATTTACCATATCATGATTTGCAACGAATTAAATAAGAGAAACATAGACAAAGAATTAAGCCTTTTAATGTATTTATTAATGATTGATAGACATTTAATATTTATAGAGTTGGAAGGTAGCGCTTTCAATGAATTAAGATCCTTTAATATAAATGCACATTCTTGTGATGGAGATGTATTGATAAATTTAGATGTTGATCTAAATGCATGGTATAGTGGAATAGACAATATTATGTATGTGGTTTGTTGTGTTGACATTTGTTGAACATTGAGAAACATGTTCCCCATTTTTCAAATATAAATGTTTGTTACAATTTTATTTTCATTGCAATTAACATTTATAATTTATAATTCCATTGTAATGGTTTCATCAAATTTTGTTAACTAAGATGCACAATAATTAATCACAAGATGAAGGTCAAACATGAATTGAACATCTGTATTTGCTTGCCAAAAAGATTTCCAACACAAATATCAAATGAGTTTTTTCGTATTCCTTTACAAGTTATTTATATAAATATTGTTGGTTTTATCAATTTCATTTTTAATACATTTATGTATGTATCCTTATTTATGGAAATTGATTCTATAATGTAGTGAATGGCTATTGTTTGTAGGTCCATTTTATTAAGCTCATAAATTTTTTGTTGTCGATTTTAATTAAGCATGTGTTTTCCAAAGGAGATAAATTTCCAAATTGTATTGGTTCAAAAATTTACATTTCTTCCATAAGGGACCATGGGTTGCTTATCCTCACACACACACACACTTTCCCTCTCTCTCTCTCTTTCTGTCCCTTTCCTTTTCTTCACGCTATCACACACACACACCCATCTTCCCTCTTTTATACACAGAAAAAGACCCAAAAATAAAGAAAAAAAGAAACATTACTTGAACTGTATGAAGAAGCTATTGCTAGAAGAAGACCGAAAAGACATTTGAAAGAAGGGCATTGGAAGGGCTTCTTATAAAAGATTTTCAAAATGGCTTGTTACAATAACAATACAAATGTTTGTGTGAGAAGCAAATGATGATTTTACACCTCTACATTCTGTGAGAAATGCTAGCTCAAATAAATCTTGAAATGGTTCAACTCTTACATTCAAAACTAATCAATGCAACAAATTTTTTCCTGCCAATGATGTTCTCACTTCCTTGCTCCAAGTCAAGATGATGCAATCTTTGGCATCAGTTCATAAATCTGCAGGATACTATCTTTGCTCATTTTCAGAGACCCATTTAGAAAATCTACACATAAGGATTCATGCAACCAACTTCTTTCCTGATCCAATTCAGTTCTGTTCTTTTCAAGTGTAAAAGAACTAATCACTTAGATCTACTTCATGTTTTCGCCGTTTCCTTTTGTGTTTGCTATATGCAACAGCATAAGTAGAGTGCAAGAATGGTGAGTTTGAAAGCTCCCGAGGAATGACAGTGGATGTTGATTGAAGTAATGCCACAAATTCTTTGAAGATAGCCTTGTCATCATCGTTGATGAACACCATGGCAGATCCAGGGTTGCCAAGCCTAGATGCTCGCCCAATTTCATGGATGTATTCAGGAATGGAACTAGGCATGTCAAATACAATGACCTGGGTGACACGCACCAAGTCTAGTCCCCTGCCCATTATGCCTGTTGCCACAATCAGTGGTAATTTGCCAGCAAGAAATGCTTTCATTGTGTCCCTTCTTTCCTGGGAGACAAATGCACATATGGTAAGGAGGGTTGTTGCACCGATATAGAAACCTCCTGGATGTGGACTTGTATCAATGAGTATATACATTACAGGCAAGGCCTTGTAAAACAGCTAAAGATGCATAAGAACAAACAATAGCAAAGCAGAATGAATGGTATCAAAAACCCCAACCCATCTGGGTAGTAGGACTAAAAAAGTGCTACCTGCATGGTCTTCTTGCCATGAAGAGATGTGGCCTCCAGTCCCGTGATGGTGTGGATGGCTTCTGCAAGCAAATCAGCCCCTATCCGTGAATTTACAAATACAACAACTGGAGGCTGGAAGTGGCTTGTACTTTGTAAGATGTCAAAAAGCTTTTGCTTTTTATTTTTGGACTGAACCCACATAACTGTCTGCTTCACAGCTCCATTAGGCTGGCTTGCTTTTCCAATGGAGATTCGCAGTGGATTTTTCAGTATTGTTGCAGAGAACCGCTCAATTGCAGGTGGAATTGTTGCAGAGAACATGAGAATCTGCGGGCTTGAGAGTGCTTGAACTAGCTGGATGACTTGGTCACGGAATCCTTGTTCAAGCATGCAGTCAACCTCATCTAGTGCGAGCATACACACATCCTGAGAAAAGCACATCAATCAGAAGGGGATTTCATTTGGGTTTTGTCAGTTGTTCTTGTGGCATACATCAGTCAATTACTGGATTTAAATGAGAGGAAGCTCTGTGGAGCTCAGACAAGCACATGGTTAGTCAATCTTTCTTGCTAGTGGTGATTTACCCTGTTCAAACTTGAACAAAGAGAAAGTGTGCCCCTGATGAGAATCTTCAACCAAGGGACATAGAATTGAGATGTTCATTAGACAGTGGCATATAGCAACCAAGAAGATGGTGCAAAATGTCATGCCCAAAAGAAAACAATGTGCAATACAAAGCTTACATGAACACTCACCAGTGTTCAAGCTACTGCTACCAAAGTCTATAGACCTAATCAGACCCAAAACTCTCTATGCAATGCCACCAAAATGCGTCCACCCTTTCCATTAAAGAATCAATGCATGCGAGAATGGATCAGCAAATACAAACCTGTAGGATGACATTGTGTTTAGAAAGAAGGTCAATGAGACGACCTGGGGTGCCAATGATTAATTCAACCCCTTGCTTGATTCGGTAAAGCTGTCGTGGCATTGCATCACCCCCGACAACCAATGCAGTTTTGAAAGGCAATCCCTTTGCTATTGCCTTAGCCTGCTCTTCTACCTGCACAGAAAGAAGATATACTCATCCATTGAGATCTAATCCATAGGTGCATCCACAAAAGTTGAATGAAGTGATGGAGCTAGAAAGCTTCCCTGAATCCTCCCTCTTGTTCAAGGAGTGATAAGAGTCATATACTTAGCCTGAAAACTCTTCACATGTCAAATATCTCTCTCTGAAACTCTCCTAGAAACTAGTGTCTTACTCTCCTAACTGCATTGACTTACTTCCCTAATGCCTGCCAAAAAGACAGCTTCTAAACTGTCAACCAGCAGTAAACTGAAGCTTCTCTATTCAGCAGCAAGCCATCCAGTGTTTGAACTACTGCTCTCAAACTTTCAAGTTGACCATACACTTCCCAAAAAGTTTCTGACAGTCCTAATAAGCACAGCACCAAAAGAAATCACCAAATGACAGTGGTACCCACTGTGACTTGCCAACCATTTTGAGGAGTTGCACCACTGACCTGAGCTGAAAGCTCTCGAGTGGGTGCCAAAACCATTGCTAGGGGTCTCTGCTGCTCTGACAAACCCCAGATCCGGATCATGCAGCACCTCATGATAATTGGGAAGAGGAAAGCTGCAGTCTTTCCTGAGCCTGTCTCTGCTGAAACCATTATGTCACGGCCTTCAAGAGCAGCAGGAATTGCTTGCATCTGCACAGGAGTTGGCAAATCATAGCCCTCCTTCTCCAAGTTCTCTTGAATCTTGGGAACAAACTTGCAGTCTGCAAATTCCAATATTGGCCGTGGAGGATCTTCACCTTTGATTGAGATCTGAAGTCTGTCTAACAATGCATCCACTTGAGTTTGGGGCCATTTTTCAATGAGATCATCCCGCTCCCATTCTGGTAGCTTTGCATCCTTTTCTTTCACCAGAATACACTCATCCTGATGTATGATTTCTGGCACTTGTACACACCCTGAATTCTCCTTGAGCTTTGAATTCTGTATGACTGCAGAATGCACTCCTTGAGGACATCTCTTTGCCAAAAGAATTGACTTGCATTCCAAGCTGCAAATGTCATCATCAGTTTCATTGCAAATGTATTCACCATAACGGCCACAGATTACACACCGTGGCTCCCCAGGCTCTGGAGCTCTTTGTTCTGTGCTCTTTGTCTTGACAGGTAACTCTGCAGCTCAAATTCCAAAGGAAAAAGCTCAGTACCAAAAGTAGAAGAAGAAGCATGGGTTTCCCTCAACACAAAGAGAAGTTGAACAAGCACCCAAAGAAAATCAATCTACTGTTCAAATGTCCCCAAATTCCTCAAAATAAGGGACCTTATATGTAAGGTGCCTCTTCTCGCCTCTCCTCTCCTCTCCTCTCCTCTCAAATGAATAGTTACAGCTGTTCACTTATGAAAGCAAAATTCTACCAGTTTAGGGTTTACATTGCTGCCATCTCAACTGATCTGGTGGAGAAGAAGCTCATCAAGGTTTGAAGCAGAAGAGCAATGTGAACATGATCGTTTCGAACACACTTGTTTCAGCCTTTTAAAAATCCCTAGACTTTCATTCAAACTGGAACAAAGCTTCTTCTGAGGAACCAAAAAAAGGTTTCGAATACAAAGTTCAAATACATATCTATATAGAAAAGTTTGGTGAACATTTGCCACACCTGCATGGATTTGTGGAAGGAGATTATCTTCAACACCAATCAACTGCATCATTTATTTAATTGTCAAAGCTCCACAATGCAGCAGGTGCTGTTGTCATGTCCTAAGTTCCACATGTGGGCGGTGTTGTAGCTGCAAAAGTATTCTGAGATTGCAGTTTACTTTGTCACCGTTACCATCATCATCATCATCATCATCATCATCATCACCCCACATAGATCTGCAATCCAACAAATCATCGTCCAATTGTCAATCCTGCTCAAATGTAAAACTTGCAAGACCGATCCCTGAATGCTAGAATATAAACAATAATCAATCATCCCTAATCAAGAGTAGGAAAACAAAAAATCACACCTGCTTGTGTGCTTCGCTCAACTTCCTGAAAACTCGGCAAAAAAGAAAAAGAAAAAGCAATTGACCTCTAAAACTCCTGAAGTAGAACCAGCCAACACATGCGTTCAAGGCAAAGGAAGAATCAGTAGATTTTATTTTTCCTTACTAAGTCTGTTTTGACGAAAGACACAAAAACCGACACACGAAATTGTTGTAGTAGTCATCTTCACCACCACCAACAACAACAAGAAGATCTAATTCATCCTCCTTCACTTCATCATCGCCAACCCGCTTCACTTCGTCTTACGCCACTTCTGAGCCCCGTGCCGTGTGGCAGACAGAGATGATTCCCGCGTCTCCTTCAAAATCTGTTTTCCTAGTAGCAAAGGAGAGAAACTCAATGATCTTTCGGTGCACGAGAAGACAAAGTACGCTGCTTGTCACCACCGTCTACATTAACCATTCATTCACGCATCCTTTTGCCAAGCTCTCTCGCGCTCCTCTTCTCGCTCGTCTCGAGAATTTCTGCAGCAGAAGCTCCTTCTCTTCGCGGTCTTGCGTGTTGCAAGCAGGATTAGGGTTTGCGAATTAGGGTTTGTGATTTAGGGTTTTGTGAGGAGGAGGAGAAGGATGATCGAAAGAACAACCAGAAATGAATTGTCCAGTGGATTCCGGAATCGTCCACTCGGCCATTGCAACTTTCGTCCAATAGAAATACTGAAAAGTAGGAATCTCACCTCTCTCGTCTGAATCGTCTCAGAATTTCAGGACCTCGAATCGGGACCTGGAGTCCGAACATACCAGAAGCAGGGGAATCTATGCCTTCTTTTTTCTTCTCGTCGCCCCTCCTTGCGCACTCGTATGGTTTTTTCGTTCCCGGCGCGATCTTTGCGCGCTCTTCGATTTCGTGTCTTTCTTTTGCATTATAGCGGATGATCTGACATCGCAATCATCTTCTCCTGGGCTTTAGCTAGGTTTTGGTATAATATATGGTGGATTTCGTCCCATTTCGGCTCGCTGTTGTCAGATCGAAGTGGGAGTGGCTACGTCTGGTGATGATTGCAGCGAGCTTGACTTTTCCGCTTGTTTCCGCCTCAGTCTGCCGAAAGGAAGGTACAGCTTGCTCGCTTCTATCCTTTCCCTGGTTTGCTGCTGTTTGTGAAGGATGATGTTATGCTGTGGTTGTCGCTTCAGGTCCTTGGTTGCCGCTGCATGCGTCGGTAGTTTTTTGGAAGCTTGATGTGCACTTTTTTGAGGTTCACAAATGGTTTTTTTTTCGGTCTGCTGTTTTGTTGTGTTTTCCTCTCAGATCTTTTCAAGTGTTGTTAGTACGAGAAGTTTCTTTTTTCCCTCCCTCTGAGCTATGTGTCGGTCATTTTGTCTTTGCCGTTCTGAACAAACAGTGCTACCTACTCGGGGGTCTTGAAGCCTTCTTGTTCTTGTTCTTCGTTTCCTGTTTGCTTGCTACTCGGTCACCAGTTTCAGCTGGATGGAGAAGTCATGACTTTTCGCAAATGTCGACGTGGCTCTTGGTTCCAGCTTCAGTTTGGCGGAAGATTGGTTGGAGTAGTGTTGTCCCTTTTTTCCCCTTTGTGTGTGGTCTGCATCCTGGTATCAGTTGATGTGACTTGATACAATGCGTTTTTGACATCTGAGTGTCTGCAGACATCTTTCAAGTTAGCTAGTGCAGTCCAGATTGTTGTCATCCAACAGTGTCTGCACTTTCAAAATTTGTCTTCTTTTTGTACTATATCAGGGTCTTGTTCTTTACCTCACTTGCTCTGTCATTTCTGCTTTTATATCACTGCATGTTCCATCAGTTGGTTCTGGATTTCTTGTTTGAAGCCTCTCAGAGATGATGGCTTTTACACTGACCTGTGCACTAACCATTTTCCTGATATTCAATTGGCTCATTTTGTTTGCTTCTGTAGTCTTAGTGAGTCCTCAACAAGTGCTCTGTTCCTACTCGGACCACTTTGATTCCAACCACTTTAAACTGGTTCTCTCCTCCATGTGACCTTTGTGTGAAGAACGTCGTAAATTTGCATGGTCAGACCCTTAGGCTTGTTATACCTCTTTAGCTTGGGTCCATGCATTTGAAGCTTGATTGCCAACATTCTTTTTCCCTTCTTAAACTGCTGTTAGATGCCTGAAATGTCTGTTCCTGATCTTTGGTAGTCAGGAGTTTATTTAATTGTGTGTGAATACTCCATTGAGCTGGAAAATGATGACACATTACTTTCTATTATGCACCACCAATCATAGTTCTTCAGTTTCATCTTCATATTTCAGCAAAGTTCATGAGTTGGTGAACTTGAAGTGAGCTGAGTGATACCCAGCCAATTGAACTGTGATCTCACATCGTACAAGATGCAAATAGCACCTATTATTCACAATAGACTGCTGACCATCTTGAAAGTATGTGATTCCTCAGGCTAGGCTTATCTGGATTTAGTTACTTCCCAACCACTTTCAAGGTTCCATTATGATACATCATTGCACTTCTAGTCATTCTGAATGGACATGAAGCCTAGAGTATGCTCAAGGAGATGATGTTTGTGTTGTGTCTGCAAGAAAGGAATTCCTAAGTTAATAATGCAGAGTTCTATTCTTTGGTGGATCAAGCAGCTCAAAGCTGGACACTCCTTGCAGTTCTTTCTGTCAGGTTGTAGAAACTTGCCAACTTGTATGATTCTTGAATGTACACATCCTGTTGTGCTTCATAGTTTGTCCTTGGTTTGTAGGTTTGTGGATGATCTTTTTGTTCCTAATTTTCCAGATTTTGAGAACTTCATGTACCTTAACCAAGACTCTTTTGGTAGCGGCATATACCCAAAAACCTCTTGCGAGTTGAATTGTACATCTAAAGGCTTCTCTTGTAATTTCTTGGA
>Ga0116227_10007989_pt1 | contig 20272 bp, 15 predicted proteins | sample S1TSphgellanicum_FD_89693 | JGI IMG/M metagenome (GOLD analysis project Ga0116227, IMG submission 89693) | Host-associated microbial communities from peat moss isolated from Minnesota, USA - S1T2_Fb - Sphagnum magellanicum MG | ecosystem: Host-associated > Plants > Peat moss > Unclassified...
GCTGTTTTGTGGACTTCCACAAAGCTTTTGATACAGTGCCCCGTGATCTGCTATGGCAAGTGCTAGATGAGATGGGAATTGTGGGTCGCTTCATGCAGTGTCTACAGAGCATGTATAGCCAGGATATCGTCAGAGTTATGCATCCAACAGAAGGGCTATCAACCTGGTTCCCATGTGGCATTGGGGTCAAACAAGGCTGTCCACTGTGTCCACTGCTTTTTGGACTCTACCTTGATGGACTTAAGAAACATCTAGATGCACTTGAGGGCGATAGCCCGCCACAGCTGGCAGACATAATAGTCAAATTACTGCTGTATGCTGATGATCTGGCATTGATGTTAGAAACCCCACAAGGGTTGCAAAAACAAATAAATGTTTTGTTTGAGTTTTGTGTTGACTGACAATTGGTCATCGATGTGAGCAAGACCAAGGTGGTGGTGTTTGAGAAACACTGCAGTGTAGTGCCAGAGTTCACATACAGAGGGACAACCATTGAGCGGGTTCAATCATTCAGATACTTGGGCTTAGAGTTACATAGTATAAAAGGCATGGCAATAGCCATAGCCAAATTGACTGGTGCTGGGAAGAAGGCACTGTTTGCATTACACCACATATGCAATGATCTGAGCATAACAGATCTGGAAGTAATGTGTCAGTTGTTTGACTCACTAGTCTGCCCAGTACTAAGCTATGCATACGAGGTGTGGACAGGTTGTATAGGGGCGAAAGGGTTGCAACAAGCAGAACAAGTACATAGAATGTTCCTAAGAGGAATATTAGGGGTCAATAAAACAACAAACACTTTTGTTGTGTTGGGGGAGTTTGGAAGGTATCCATTAAAATATTTCTGGTGGCAACAAACTCTCAAGTATTATGATAGACTACAGAAATCCACAGCAGATCGTCTGTTGTACTGTGCCTACCAGACCCAAATCCAAATGCTCAGCATGCTCAATGATAAGCAACAATGTTGGCTCCGAAACGTGCAGTTGTGGCTTAAAGACCAAGGTGTTGAGGTTCTCTATGCTAATATCAAGTGTGTTATAGCAAGTGCACAGGCTTCTTACCTAGAATCCACTTATGGTGAACAAGCCAAAACCAAAAGTAGCAGATTACGTACATACCAGCTGATGAACACAAGCTGTACAACAGAATCTGAATACTCATATGCACATCAGAGGTATTTGCAAGTGATCACAAATGTTCAGCTCAGACAATCTTTGTCAAGGTTCAGATGTTCAAACCATCGTTTGGAGGTAGAGTGTGGCAGGCATGCAAAGCCTGAGAGTGTCCCGAGGAGAGATAGGATTTGTTGTCTATGTTCCCTAGGAGTTGTTGAGGATGAAGACCACTTGTTGTTAGTGTGCCCAGCTCACCATGACATTCGTTGCAAGTTTAATCAACAGTTAGGGAAACAATTGACACTGTGCAGCTTACTTCCTGAATTGATGCATTCGGCTAATTAGAAAGCGGTAGCTTTGTACTTAGTTTCTTGCCTAGACAACAGGAGTGTTGTTCAAGTCAACTATGTAATTGTCGTCAAATGGATCTCTCTGGTCCGGGTATTCACGTTAAATTAAAAGAAAGAAAGATGGCGAGAAGGAAACTAAGTGGAAAGCCACAGCAGAAAACCAGAGAGAGAGAGAGAGAGAGAGAGAGAGAGAGTCTCTGATTGACATCATGTGTGGAAATTGGTCATTTTTGGTCTCTGGCCTAGCTAGTAGTGCTCACAGTTCTAGTGAACTTTCCGGATTTTTATGAGTCCAAATGGATGCAAAGGAGCTGGTCAGGTCAACTTCTTGAGGCATACGGGCTAATTGCATCCACAAATTGTTATGACGTCTGCACTGTATGATCAAGTTGTTTGTAATTTTGTAAGAGATGAGATGAGACCGTAGCAAGAACAATGAAAGTGGCAGTAAGGATGAATTCTGAGATTCTCTGGGCTGCAGGAGAAGCAGGTGGAGGAGTCAAGGCGATTCCCAAAGCAACAACAAGGTAAGGTCTCTTCCGTTTTTGGTCCTAAAACACGTGGATGACCCACTACTGTTGCATCCACTGAGGGACTCCCATTTTGGAGCCAGTTTCAAGTCCGAGGTGCAGAGAGTAGCGAGCATATGCATTCTTCTGGCAAGGATGCTGCCACGGTTTGTGATTATGCCTGAACTCTTGTTAAGGCTAGCGAAATATCCCTCTATTTGACCCTTTGGGATCTTATTAAGGTCTTTAGAACTTTGCTCTTAAGATCCAAGTTTTGAAGCATTGCTGTTATTTTTATTCAGCTTCACACAGAGTGGTAAGGCATGGAATCAGGATAATGCAATAGCAGGGCTGAATGACAAGTGTGAGTGTTACAGCCAGGACTGAGAATAGATGAAGTAGACAAGGCGGCACACAAGATGATCACCAGTGCAGGGGCATATCTTTGCCTAATGGCTATGGCAATTTCCTCAACAGTGTTTGCTCATTTGTGCATGAGTGTATCTGTTAGGGGATCCCAGAATCCTACCTCTGCAGGTATTCTGCGGGTTTTCCAGCATACAGATAGACTCATGTACAAGGCAATTGTTGTGGTCTATCCCTGAATTTCATGTGCACTTGAATCCAATTGAATGTAAACACAATTTTCAAGTAAAGATTTTTCAAGGTTGACAAGTCTAATACACAATCAAGCCTCATTAGACCAAACTACTTGAGCACAATCCTCATTTGCTCAATTTGTGAGTAGCTCCAACACATTACATACACTACTGGTAACATTACATGTATAACAACAGTACACATCATGTAATGACTCTAGGATATTTTGCTTTGTTATTTGAGAGTGCTTCCCAGGCATAACTTCCGGCTTCAGGCTGGTGCAGATGGTTCCTACAGGGAATTACACTGGTGTAACGAACCATATATCTCATGTAATCTCAGCTGTACACTGTTGGAGCTTCTTGGTTGTCACGTTGGATAAGGCCTTGCTATCAGCACATTACACCCTGGACCTAGTGCCCTGGTCTCAATTCCAGGGCATAATGCCATGACAGCAGGACCTCACCTAACACACATTGGCTCAATTCAATACAAACAAAATCAATTCAAGTACACCTTCCAATTTCCAACTATAATCCAAATCCTCCTCACAATAATGAGTGCTGCAAACTTACTTCCCACATGCACATGCACGAGGATGCTAATGCACCAGAAGTTCTGCATCACTTAGATAAATACAAACACTTAGCATTTGACAATTCATACATCACTATGTTCATGCTCAACTGTTGATTACTGTATTTGTGGTTGACATGATGCATAAATTGGATATTTTTGGATGCATTTAATGAGACAAAGGACTTTACCATTGATGATGGCATGGTTTGAAAAGCATGTCTTTTGTAACCAAGTTCTCTGGTCATTAGTCTCTCTGTTTTCCACATAGAGAAAGAGTTGCACACATGTTCCCAGCAGATGTTACACAGTAGCCTGTGCAAGTACTTTCTCAATGGAGCCCTTAGGGTACTCATTTCCAAGCCCATAGCTGGGACACTTTTCTAGACTATCTTGATAAAGTAGAATGAAAAGCTTTGTGGGACATTTTTCAAGATTATCTTGAGTGATATGGCTGTGGCTAATGATGGCTTTCACCGTCCAAAGCATAAAGCCACCAACTCCGGAGAAGAAATTGCCGCATCTGGAAAGAATCCCTCCAGATGGATAGTGATGGTCCCTTCCTTCCACCAACTTTCTAGAAATGTCCAGAACTCATGCTACATTCCGAATGGCAGTAGCCCATTTGAGGGCTGCTTTGTTAGCTTCTTCTAACCCTGGATATACCTTGTAAAGGAACAAGGAATAACTAGGAACAAAAAGTCCAAACCAGCCCGTTGTCACTCTTGCACCTCCATATTACTTTCTGTTTGTGGGTTTCCAAGCCCCACTTTCCATAAATGTACAAATTGAGCGATTTAGTGATTATTGGCAAGGCTGAGAATATTGAAGAATTAAAAGTTTCATGATCTATAGTGCAGAACAGTTTTGATAATTTCTTGTGTTCTGTGGAATTGTAATTATGTGTAACTGCAAAACAGATAAAAGAAGTTATTACAACAAAAGAATGCTTTTAAAGGACTAATGCTCTTCATATCATTATGTTGCAAAAAGTGTAAAGAGCAAGCTAAAGTGCCTCAGAGTACCAACTGACATCATAGTTCACAAAAGGTATCTGCTTCCTTTTCCAGATTTCCCAGCCCCACCCAAGCTTTGATACCCAAGGTTTAAGGACCCAAGAGTCCCACATCCCCTTGGCTCTCAAAAACTGGAAAGTAGAGTGAACAGTTCTTCATAAGGGAAAAGAATGAACAAGGATGCATCCAGAAAACGCAAAGTACAATATTTACTGCTTAGCATCATATAATATTCATAACCAAAAAGAGGAGAAAAATAGCTCTAAGAGAAAGGAAACAATTCCGTTTGGCTGGTGCGAAATGGAACGTAGAATCGCTAGTACTTCCCAATGTAACGGAGAAGGACAAGCAAGGATACCTTCCAAAATAAAAAACTATAATATGTAGAATATACAAGGTTAGGTGCCCCACAAAAAGGAAAGCACAATAGTGAGTAAGTGCTCCTATGTAGTTTTTCTGTTGGGAAGAATGGGCACTTTGTTACAATTAGTACATGAGTTTCCTTGTGCTCAACATGTTTGCATGTGATGTACCTGGTACTTCTTCTCCAAAGAAGAAATCAAATATGTTCATGTCGGGTGTTGTTGGCTATAGAATCTATACAAGTCGTCTAGTAATGCAATGTTGAGCTGTCTGCGCATTCTTTAGTGGACCTGGGCCCGCAGGTCAAAATGCAAGCTTATCAATTAGAGTGCCATATGGCATGCATTTTGGTGTTATAACATTTTTCTGGTTTCTATAAAGTAAACATGTCCTTCACCAAACATTGGTCAATAATTGAAAGAGTTATGGAAGCACTATTGAATATTTTTAGGTCTTTCTCATTTCTTGTTTGTTTGGAGTGATGTAAAGAGTTATGGAAGCACCAAGTTAAGCTGTAGAGCTTTAGAACCAAACCAACAACATAGAAAAAACACAAAGCATGTGAAAATTACGGAGTGTATTTTTAAAAAACTAACAACCCCTTATATGTAGACTTGAAATTTTCTTTTTTTCTTGGTTGTTTTGAGTGGTCCAAACAATTATGGGTGTGCCAAACTAAGCTTTACATTAGTTCCAATTCAAAGGAAGAATGTAAAAAAGCCATAAAGAAGACAAACATGTTGAATCTTAAATTGTATTTTAGGTTGATAACCAAACAACTATATTTTCCTCATTTTTGGTTTGTTTAATTGATCTAAATGGTTGTAGGTGTCCAAAGTTGAGCTTTAAAAAGCCCTTTTGAATTTGAGAAGCAAAGGAATAATGTTTGAGGTTTCAAAGCTCATTAAAAACTTAAAAATTAACTTGTTTACCCTAGCTACAACTTTTTAAATAAATCGAATACCCACCAAACATATTACAACTCAAGGTTTAAAGTTGTATGGGAACTAGTTCCACCAAAGCAAATCAAAGGGGGAAGCATTATCTATGCTAAAATGGGTGATGAATATTATTAGAAAAAAAAATTTGCTTTGCTAATGAAATGATGCTTCATGCACTTAATAAGACCAATTTTTTTCCTTTTGGAAAAGGAGGGAAAGAGGTTTTGGAATTTTTCTAGGTTTTGATGTTCTTGATGTCTTTGCACCAAGTTTAAATAAAATTGTCAATCATGTGTTCACACCACATTTTTAATGTATTTTCAACATGTTCCCAAGTTTCTTTGAATGTGTTCACAACACATTTTTAATTCATTTTCAACACATTGCTCCCTAATGTGCTGTCTAAGATGTTCCCAATAGCATTACACATTATCTCATAACTTTTGGCCAAAGTTGAGCTCAAATAACCTATATACGCCCAAGGGAAGCGATTAGACTATCATTATGTTTTGGAATTACAAATTAATATTGGACAATTATGATAACCCCTCCCCCTTTTCAATTCAATTTTCACTATGAAAATTGATGAACATTAAACACGAAAATGTCCAATTTGATAATTGGCACATTGATGTTCACCCAAGGGAAAACCGAATTATTAAAATTAGATGCATTTAAAATTTTTGAAAATCTTAAGACCTAGGTGCCATTGATGAGTTGAATTGAGTTTGATTTTCAAGGTCTTATTTGCAACTCATATTTATTAGTTATGGGTACATCTCAAAGCTCAATGTTTTTTTTTTAATGGGCCACTTTGATCAATCTTTCACAATAAAATTAAGGTTTTTTATGTTCCCCAAATAATTGTTTTTTTACCACCAACATAATGATGTGAGAATGACTCCCCTTTAATTTGACTATCCACAATACAAGTCTATATTTTAAAGTAAAGGAAATGGGACAAACTATGGTGTTAGTGGGAAAATATTTGGAATGCACATTTCAAATGCACATTACCCACTTCATTATTTAAATAAAATAAATTTAGTAACCAAAAATTTTGAATTATTCATGGAGATATTTTATTGATTTTACACTCAATGTGAGATTGAAAAATTTGGGAGGTGTTTAAAATTCTTAAAATAAAAATCTTTACCTTGCTTAGCCTTCACAAAAAAAATATTCCTAGAAAACTAAATTAGTTTTTAGAATTTTATTTTAAAATTTAAAAAAACATTTTATTTCAATTGCTTCCTAAAATGTAGGAGGATCACCCTCCCCATAATTGAAATGTCCTTCGATTACCATATGCAAAACATTGTTTAATACTTTTGTTGGGCATCAATTCAAAGGGGGACCTATTCAAAGGAAAGTTTGTAGATTTTTTCTTGGTTATGACCATGCATTGCACATCCAATTTATTCGACTAAACAATAGTCAAAACTTCAACCTACAATTGAAGGGAGAATAAATGAAATTAAACTTGTACAACAAACGTAATATCATATTTATAAAATTTTAATCTACACAAAACTTCAAAGCTGCATCAAAATGATGAATTAAAAAAAACTTGGCCTTTTGGGTGCATGTTACATCACTTAAATTTGTTTGTCATCACTTTTAACATAACTTAATACCCTTCATAAAAAGGTGTGTATTATGCATTTTGCTTATTTCCACTCTAGGTTCCAAAAGGGTCCACCTAAGTTTTAGTGCTTGCCATGTGTTGTTATAAATCCATATTTAATAATGTTTAACATTCATTAATTTTTCATCATTAAATTGAACGCTTATTTTCAAAAGAATGAAATTATCAAAAAACCAATTGTAATTGATTTGCAAAAAAATTCACATTTGTGCTAACATCAAAATAATCATATCAAGGTCCATTCATGGTTGCGGTTTTAGAAAGGAGTGTTTAACTAATTTTTTTTGCAAAAGACATTTTAGATTTTAATAATGTTTAGTATATTGCAACTATGGTATATTATTGTGTTCCTATTATTAAAATATTGATAAGATAATGTTGAAAAAATTCAATAATCATTGGATGTTATATAAAAGTCCTTTTGAGTCCTTGACTAATTTATGATCAATTATTCATACTACAAATTTTTTATAAAGGAATGTAAAAGGAATGCATAAAATGATGCAATTGACTTCAAAAAATTTATACAAGTAAATCATGCTTCCTTTTATGCAACTACATGTTCATTAGGTCAATTTGATGAAAAAAAAAACTCATTGAAAATTTCAAAGTTTTGAAATTTTCAAACAAATAACTACATTGAAAATAATTCCTTTATTGAAGTAGAATATAACTAGTTTTTTGTATTCATTAGTTCAAAATGTCTAACTTTAAATGCAAGTCACATGTATAAAAAATAATAATGCAAAAAAAATGTTTAGTTGATTTTTAAAACTCATTTCAACCTTTTTTTTTTTTTAATCATTTGTAAATCAAAATATTCATACACAATTATAAACACATGTGAAAGATCACCACTATTGCATGAATTATCTTATCTTGGACTATTCAAATTTTCTTAAATTTGTTTCATGTACATATTTGTAAAAAGTAACCTTCAAAATTTTTTTGCAATACTTTTTCTTTTTTTTAACCCCAACTATGAATGGACCCATCACTTGATTATTTGCATCATAAATGTTAATATGTAGGTGTTGCACAATATATGGATATAAGTTTTTTCAGTCCTAGGTAGCATCTTGACATGTGTGTTGGTGATTAGTACTTGTGCTAATGAAGAACTGCATGGAACTTCTTGTTGGATCTTTATCATGTTATCTAAGTGCATTGTCAACTTGCAAATCATTGCCTTTTCCAGTGTAAAATTCTTGTAGTATTCCCTCCATCAGCTTGCACAATCTTTTCACTAGAGTCAATTCAATATTTCACTTCAATAATTTTGTCATGAATGCTTAACTCACAAACTCTTATCACCAAAACTCTCAAAACTCTCAAAACTCTAGGGTGGAGAAAGCAAATTTGACACATTTATTTTTTAAAAATTGCAGAAAGCTTGAATGGCTTATTTTGTCAGTTCAGTGGATTTGAGGGCAGTTTACCCCTTTCATTAATCACTATACCCTAAAACATCACAAGTCATGTGGTGGGAAACATTCTTGATTTGTTTGACACAAAATTTGAAACTGGAAACCATTGAGCAAGATTGTATATAATCAAACTAATAAAGGATATAATATTGATTGGTTCCAACTTGAAAATGTTTGTTATGCCACCTTTCACAGATCTGCTGGAAAGGAATCAGGATATAAGCATGTGCATTGTGCACCCAGTTGTCCATGTGCCAGTAATAAATTATTATTTGGTGTTGAAAGTGTGCTAGCAGTTTAGAATGAGTACAAAAAAATGTACACCTACTCCTCAAAAAATGGTATAGAAGATCGGGAGAATATCATGGCCTAAGATCGCTGTCATTATCAAAGATTTCTATAGCTGAAGCACCTAGTGAGTTGTTTATGTACATTTCAAAATGTTCAAGCTTTGGAGTGGTTGGTTTGTACTGTAAATATCGTACAAGTGTTTTATGCCATATGTTAACATTGTAGATATTTTATCTAGTTGTACTATACATTGAAACATTGAGCTTCTAGTAATTGTATTCCTGAATACTTTGCAGACAAGTGAGGATGTAATGTAAGGGCAGTGATTAAATTTCAATCAACCCATCGGCTTGCAATTTGATCGACTCTTCCCTTAAATGCAGTGTTTCATAGAGAATATTAGAAGCTTTTGAAACAAATTTTCCAACTTTTTCACTGTGTGAGTAATATACGTATATTGAGTATCATGCATAACAAAATTGTGCAGCTAATTGAAGTTTGTGTGCGTAATAACTCCTAATTGCTGGGGGACTCTGCAGTAGCTCATAGAGCTGATGGAGGCAGAATGACAACGAATTAGTTAGAGAATTAGTTGCAGCAGCATCAAAGTGACTTTCCAACTGTATGGATGTGAGCTGTTGCAGGCGATGGTCCATTGTTCCAAGAAGTGACAAATCATTCTGACTTTTATGATCCAAGAGTTCCAGGTACTAGTATGACATTAACATGTACTCTCTCAAGCAAGATGACTAGTGAACATCTTTCATGGTACAGAACATTGGATTTGCAACGCATCATGAGAGTCCTGTACTATTACCGATTTTACGACGATGATTGTCGATCACCAGTATCTAGGAAACATGCCTATGTATCACAGAGCTCTTTGAGCTCGGTCATATCGTCTACAAGACTCTAAATTTTACGAACTCTTAGATGGTAATGCTGTTGGGGACACCCTTGAATGTCACACCCGGCTCTGAAAGCGACTGTAGTAGCTGATACGGCATTTGCACAACACCAGTTCGGTTCTTCAATGTTTTATCCTCATTGCGCGCAGTGATTAAATCGTCCACTTGACGTATTTTCTCCGCAAAGCGCTGGAATGCTGCCTTGGCCTACAGACCTCGCCAAAAACGGGAAAATGATTAGTCTATGATGAGAATACCAACTGTCCAAAGAGCTCTATTGATCAGGTGGTCTTGTCATTGTTGATTGATACAAGAGTGGCAAGGGTTTAGGGTTTAGTACATACCGCTTCATTCTCTGTCCAACTTGAATGACGCTCGCCGAGGTACTCCTCGGTGGGACAATGGGCAGAAAGTACTTCGTACACAGACATGGCCGTCGTTGTGGAGTCAATGTTGGAGATCGACCTCAAGAAATATTTCTCAGGATTACGTTGATACTCATCCCATTCTTTAGTGCCCTCGTCTGGAAGCAGGCGGCGGGTCATTGTGGGACGGTGGGGCATAAACCCTGCGTAATCGTATTGGCCGAAATTGACAGCCGCATGCTGGCAAGAAGCAATCCATTGAATTATTGTCAAAATATCTGCAAGGCTTTGCTTGGAGTTCAGTTCAGGCCATCCAGGTGCATCCTTCTTGTCAGCGTGGGCTACATACCGGATTTCGGTCCACCATTTCTGCAACTCGACATCGTTTCGGACGACGCTATCGTCCTTGTAAGTGATGTCAACGTACTCTCTGTTCCATGATTTCAGGGCCCCCCACAGCTCAAGCCCATCATGAGCGTAAGGGTAATCTTCTATGACAAGCCTGACGCCATGTTTAGCCATGAGGTCTGGCACTGCCATACCCCTGAAAGATTGAAGCAGAACAAATGTAAGTGACTCCTCTGAAAAGGGAAACAAATTTTTAGAGCTTCACACTTACTCTTGACATTTTAGAAAACGTAATACAGGTACTGTATTCAGTAGCTACCTTCGTATGAGGTCCACCGGCAACGCTTGTGACTCGAACGTCCAAGCATCTCTGTAATTGACGGCGGCCAGCTCCAAGGAGCATGCACCAGTTGTGAAATGGGTTTCAATGGAACCCCCTGCAGCAATAAGAGTCAATCGAGCCTGACGATTAATCTCCAACGTGCACTTGAAATGCGGCGCCATCAACTGATAGATTGGGTGCAGCTTGCTGAGATGACGGTTCGAAGCAATGATCACAGGCTCCATGGCTACATGGCACCGTAAACTGTACGAGAGAACATCCAGGTGGGTTGTTATTGTCAGAACTAAGTCGACAAGTGCAAGCAAAGGAATTCTACGATTTCATGAGAAACAAAAAACGGTGAGAAGCAGTCAGCACTCACAAGTGGCTAAAAACTTGATGTGCACTGAGATCGTTGTTGGTAACATGAACCTTCGCGAGCTCCCATAGGTAATCCGTTTTGGAGGTGTCGCGTGGTGGGGTTAACACCCGGGAGATCTTTTCTCCGTCAGGAGTCTCTCGTGGAAGAACCAACTCAATTGCAAGCACCTTGAGCGTATTGTCACTCCTTAAGAAAAATAGTACTCTGGTGGCGTATTGTGCCCTGTCTTTTTGTGAATTTATTCTTGCAATAAACGGTAGAAAAGCATCATGGTAGTCCGCAACAAAAAGCTTCTTGTGGGACACAGCCTGTACATATCGATACCCCCCGCCCCCGCCCCAAAAAGGTCGTCAGTACCTGCAGATATTGATGTGATTACATTCTGGCGGTTTCGTCACAATCAGCGCAACGCCCGGTTAAAGAGTTCGGAGTTAGCTAGTGTTACCTGCTCGACACTAAGGCCTTCCAACTCGCCGATAACATGGTCCTCGGATATTGCAGAAGTGGGGTCACCATACTCAGCAGGGTTGAGCGAGCTCTTGAGAGGAAACTCCTGATCACCAGAACCACCTTGGTCAGTCAAACCTGATGCACACCTCAGCTGAATTGGTCTTTGAACAAACATCCTCGTGAACTACTATCTGAGGCTTCGACCTGTCCATTAAGACACTGCACATTGCGGATTCAGGTAGGCTTATTCATGTAATTACCTGGACAAGCTCAATGACCACAGGGTTGAGCCCTGCCAGAAACTGCCGAGCAAATTCGTCGTTGTTTTTCCACGCATTATCGTCAGCTATGAGATACAACGCAGGGCCAAAGTCAGTCTCTTCGTCGATGATGCACTCCTGGTGATGCATCATGCAACCTCAAATATAACATCAAAAATTGGCCGATTCCAACCCTAAACTGTATTTCCAAAACTATTGGCATCCCAAAGTACAGTAGACATACAAATACGCGGTGTGAAGCATGCCTTCTTCAGTAAGGAAAGTTTAAAGAAACCTTGTAAGATTCGAGGCAAAGGGTAAAGGAGTGGATCGACTGGCTGGCCGTCTGGCCTCAGTACTTCATTTAAGAAAACCAGCGATTGCTGGTTTCGTGCGGGGACGTTGGTCTTGGCTGGCAACACATTGTTGATTCTTCCAACCTTTTTGCCTCTGGCACTATATAACTTCTTGATCTCTTCAATGCTGTCGAATTCTGACTTCCTTCTCAATTGGAGACTAATTTTCGACGTTGCTGAATGAACTATGGAGCGGAGGCCATCGGCCATGAAGTCACCCATTTTCGTGCGCTCGAAGCATTCATCGCGAGGGATATAGAAGGGCTTTTTTGTCTTCCGGGTCTCGTACTTGGGATCTAAATAGAAAATCATAACAACGGGTAAGACATCATCTAACGAAAGATCAATTGTACGCCAAATCACAGAGCTATCAATTTTGAGCGCGCTGATGCGACCGTTTGTATCCCGATGTCACAGAGGAGACTTACTGAATTTTGTTGGCGCTCGCCCTGTTCGGATTCTGCGAGGGAAAGGATATTCCTTGTTGCCACCCAAGTTGGGCCGTTCGAGTTTTGGGTCATCATCAGGTGAACCCAAGTCATTGTAAACGTCATAGTCGTAGATGCGGTCGCTCGGTTGTCGTTCGCCTGTACCATCACCTCGCAGAGCCTGAAGTTCCTTCTCACGCAACTCCTTCAGCGCGGCAGGGGTCTCGGTCGGCAAGTAAGCCTGTAAGCGGGAAATTCCTGGGGATCAAACGCTCGTACAGACATTGAAACATGAAAATCTAGGCAATGGGATCGAGAGATTCTTGGGATCGAAAATCCACTCGAGATTGTGGAGTACATACCTTGTTGCGGAAAAAAATCCGGCCATCTGTCTTCTCCGTGTTGTACACCCATGACTCGGTCACATAGTGTGCAGTGCTCCTATCGGGTAGTTCAAGATTGAACGAAATCAGAAAGAACTCGTTCGGGTGGCCGTTATGCACAATGATGGCTCCCGGAACGCCAAATGTTTTCGAGACAGTGAATCTGAGCTGGAACACGACGTTTTGGACCGCCATACCTTCCAAAGCAGGCCACCCCGGAAAGATCTCCTTATTGCTCATCATAGCTTTACCTGTGTCTGCAAATCCAATTTCAACCACAAAATGTTCATTACCTTGGAGAGTTCCGTACCGTGAACCAACAACTTAGCAGTGTAGCGAGAAAATTCGTGCAGTTCCAAATGGGGACTGATTCGAGCTTTGGAATAATTATGCAGCCTGTAGGGATTGCAGATTTCATACGTGGATCGATGTTAGTGCTGATGAGCTGCACAGTAACGCGCTTCCCACCCACTAGTTCGCTTGTATCGTCCTGGATATCCGCAACGCGATCAATGATCTCCAGCATCTGCATCTTCTTCATTATCACGGCTGTCCCAAAGTACTCCACAACCTCGTGGTTGAATTCTTCTCTGACCTCTTCTAATTTCCTCTCGACAAAGCTGGCTACTTCGCCGAACTTCGTCGATGCGGAATCTAACCATCCTCTACCCTCGGTCGATGCGGAATCTAACCATCCTGTACCCTCGGCGCTTGCGCTAGCGCGCACTTGCAACGATTCTGACCGCCCCAACGACCTCGCTTTCCTTACCACAAAACCATCACTAGACTCGCCGCACAACGTCGGAGCTACAGGAGTCTTGAATTTATTGAGCAACATGTCTCCTACTGGGATGATGAATCTAATTACACACAAACCAGAACAAAAATCCGTACAAATACTATGTGAATCGCCTCGTAATGAGTGTTGAATCTAGATCTCCTCTACCTGGCCGCGGCCAAGTGGTACAGCACTACAAATTTGACTCACCACTAAACCCTGTAAATGGTGAGTGATGACCTTGTCGTGTGAAGATGGTCACTATTTCCACGGAATTACGCTCTTGTCAATATCTTCTTGTCAAGAACCTCAGAATCCTGCGGTCCCGGGTGCAAAGCTAAGCCAGTGACTGATGAGGAGGCTGAGCGAAAGGGTTGATGCGCAAGGTTGCTCTTGTTCCTTCACCGCTCAATCATCTATTTCCATCCTCAAACGGCTTATTTATTGCACTCCATCCAATATATTTAATGCTTGACAAGCGGACATGTAAGCTGACCAGATATGCAAGCAGGCCTGCACTTCGGCCTCTGATTGAAGCGGAAACCCGGCTTTTCAGAGAACCTTTTCGCAGCTGAGCGGACGAACGTTTTCCGTGTGCATGTGCGCAGGCCTAGGTCGGAAGTTGAACAGATTCTTCACATTCCGTAGTGTTTCATCATCTCTTCCCTTAGAGTAGGATTCCTACTTGAACCTAGTAAGAAAGTTCACTGGACATGTGATCAGTTACTTAGAATACACAAATGACCAAATCAATCCAAATGGCGTGTGAAACGGCTGTCTACTCAGTGCGAACCTGGCCCACCGAGTCGTGTCTCAGATCTAGAGTGACTACGAATGTCCTTCCGCCAACCCATGATCCGTCAGATGTTGGCCTAGGTGTGTCCGTTCTAATAGGAACCAGGTGCAGTTGACATGTGATGGAATCATGCTGCAGCGGGGATGGTCTGTTCTGTAGGTAGGTCTGTTACCTTAGTGCTGCGTCTAGACCGAGCCAAGGAAAGTGGGACCTTATCCGCCAATTTCAGTGGACCAAGGTGATTGTCACTCGACTGTTCTCAACTGGCCCATCATGGTCGTAGTAAACGCGTACTTTTTGGAATTCCAGTACAATCGATTTAATCAGGGTTGCCTAGATACTTCCCCCTTGTGACACACGAGCGGAAGATCTTTATTTGCTTCTGTTTTCTTGGAATTAAGGAATGAAAGAAGCTTCGCTTCCAAAAGAAATACTGCACACAATGCAAGAGGACCCATTAAAACATAAAACACTTTGATTCAGAGAGGTTGCAGGATTGAAGCTAAACTTACCACATGAATTTATACTCAAAAATTGCATGCACACAACAGTATCAGAATCAAGAAGTGGGTCTAGAATAAATCTGTACCCATCTTTTTTCACACAGCTGCGGTTAACATCAGATAAGGACTGCCCAGGAAATTGAGAGTACTTACTCGGTACAAATGTTTTGTAAACAGAATTCTTGCCAAAAGAGTAATGAATCAATGACCATTCAGCTAATCAATATCTGTGAATGATCTTTAGCTCGACAGGGCCCTGTAAAGCTCAGAGAAAGTAGCCGCTCAAAAGCAGCTAATAGTTCAAACAGGCAAGTCATCGAGATTCGATAAAATGGGTGTGCTGCTCAGATTTTTTAATCTGTCATGCCTATTGATCGCACATTGCAGCATCACAGGTTGCACTGTCTGTAGTGGGCCACCCCCTCCCCAACTTTCAGGAAGTTCGTCAGAGCTCAGTTGGACACGTGCAACTACATGCAAGGCCTTGCCATAGTTCCGTACTCAAGTACGTCTCTTTATTTGAATGACTTTTATTTATTGGGCCTTTCATGATGACATTACCACAACGACTGCAATAGCCACTCACTTAGTCACAACCGTTTTCCACTGGATGGTCCAACTTTTTTTTCGGGTCAATTTTGTAATGTAATTGAAGTGGCAATCGTACATAAGGTGATTAGGTCAGCGAATGTCCTGCAAACAAAAAATGAAAGTGAAAAATTTCAAAAGTTGGAGAGTGTTAGAGTTATGTAATCAATTCTTAGATTATTAAGAGGTGCAACCCTTCAGTTATAAAGAGTTGTAACTCTCCTGAAGAGGTATGACCTCAGGGGTGAAGCTATTTAAAAGCTTCTAAGGTTGGGAGGAGAGTTTAATATACATTATAATGTAATACAATCATATATTCAAATATGGTATCAGAGCAAGGTGGTTGCATCAATATGCAATCCATAAGTAAATTAGATCAATTTACAATGTTAAAAATTATAGTGTAGTATTTCAAGCATAAATATTAACAATGACTATTGATCCAATTGCCAATGTGGATTGAAGAACAATATTGTTATTGATTATATATTTTGTCAAATGACAAATATTGATCATGGTAATATCTTTTTTTTCATGCTGCATGTTTATCAAATTGATAAGTTGAATAGTATTATTTATAATATTAGGTCGATTAAATTACAAATGTTGTTGATTAGAAGTGAAATTTGGGGAATAGTTGACAAGTCTGATCCAGATCCAAGGACAACAAATAAATGCTCTCCAAGTGGCTTGGAAATTGAAAGACTTCAAGGCACAAGCTAACATAATTTTTCATTGTAGCGATTGGCAAATACATATGATAAGTCAATTAAATTTATTTAAAGCAATGCGGGATAAGTTTAAAGCACAATATGAACATATAGATATGGCATCAAAGGCTGCAATTCATAAAAGGTTAATGCAACTTACATTATCAGAAACTCAAGCACCAATTGAGTTTTTAGAAAAAACGGCAAGGACTTCTGGATGAAGCCATAGTCATGGCTAATATTGTCATCACAAAAAAATAACAAGTAATGTTGCTCCTTGCAGCATTACCACCTTTATGGAGGACATTTGTAACTACACAAGGTAATGTAACAAATCACACATTAGATGGCTTGATTGGTAAAATTTTGTAAAAATCCATAATGAAGAAAATCGATGGTGTACAAACATTGCATGGTATGCTTTCCACCATATTTGGAAATCATAAATCATAAGCCCAAATTTCAAGGCAAGTTTAAACAATGTCGCAAATCTTCTTAATACAATGCCAATAATGCATAAACCACATCAAAATAAAACTTGTCATTATTGTGGGAAAAATAATCATATTGCACCATATTGTAAGCAAAAGAAATGAGATAGAAACAATGGGGTACATTCACAATTGAGGTACACACAAGGAATGTTTCATGACCCCAAAATCATTCTCAAAATACTACTTTGAATGATCATTATATTTATGAAATAATTATTTGATAGATTTTTTTTCATTAGATACTCACATACTTCTTGATTAAAATGGTGGTGAGTTTTTGTGATTGGATGGTTAAAACACATCAATGTCCTTAAGTGTTCCAAGAGATGGCTCAAGAACTGTGTCCCACACAATTTTATCAAAAAGGACTTAACAAGTAACAATATTTGTTCAAATTTCCCCATATTTTAATCACAAATAGAATAAAATATATTTTATATGATGGCACAAATTTTTAGTATGATAAATCACCAAATTTTATAATTCATGCTAGAATTTTGTTTTTTTTTCATAAAAGGATGCACTAATAAGGACAATCAAATTAAATTTTTTAAATACAAATTTATATTCCACAGGTTTAGAAAGAAATATAAAAAACATGGGTGTAAAAACCAGGACATTATTTGATGTTTTCAATAAGGTTTTGGCATTCTAAATGAAAATATGTCATTCTAGAATGTTTAAGTAATCCTACATTTTGTTTTGGTTTATATTTGAACATGACATTCAAAATTTATTCAATTGATTTGAATTTTCATTATAATAAGTCCTATTGGTTGAAAGCCTAAACCTATATATCCCCCTTTCATTGTTTAACATCTTAGAACGTTCATTTTGTTTAATCCTTGCTTTAGGATTCAAGACACATGACAATTGGGTGTCATGGTACCTATTGTGGTGCCCCAACCATGAATGCACCCAATAACATAATAAAACTAATTTTTTTCTAATAAAAATACACAATCAAATCAATTTAATACTATCATTGAACCATTGCAATTGTTGAACAAAATTCCAATAAAGCTACTAATATGTGGTTCCTTAACATTAGAACGACCCAACATATGACTCCACACAAGGAATGGTTGAATTCATATAAATTATTAGATAAACCATTAACTATGTACATGGGGGATGACCAATAACATCAAGTTGTTAACATTAGAGCTATAATTATTCATTTACATTTTAGTCACATTACAATTGTTAGTGATGTGATGCATATATTTGCATTGGCAAAAAAATTCATTTTTGTATGTAAAACAACAAAACAAGGCCAAAATAATATATCCTTCTTCCATGACCATTGTAAAAAATTTAATTTATTTAACAAAATGGGAGAAATAACAATTATGTGTCACCAAAAATCATCATTATATCTAGTTGGAGTGTGATTCAAACCAAATAATATGGCTAATTGTTTAGCTATTGTGACCACACGTAACAATAACTAATCTTCAATAACATGGCATCATAAACTAGGTCACTTGCATTATGGGGCAATTAAAGAATTCATCAAATCCAATATGGTCATTGGATTACCTAATGTATTCCAATCAACTCCACAATGTGAAGGGTGTATTTTAGAAAGACAAACCTTTACACACTTTCCTAATTATCCTACTATTTGATCACAAGAAAGTTTTAATCTAGTTCATATAAAGTTATGTGGAACCAAGCATGTTCAAACCAATAGTGGTGCAAAAATATTTTGTTGTTTTTAATGATGATTATTCATGTTATACTATGATTTATAGATCTCTTGCATAAGTCAAACATGTTTGCCAAATTTGAAGTGTACAAGGCCATGGTTGAAACCAAAATAGGTAAGAAGTTGAAGACATTTCAATTTGACAATGATGGCAAATTTACATCAAAAGATTTTTCCAACTTTTGTGAAGTCCACAACATAACTATGCAATTGGCTAACTTTTATACCTCATAGTAGAATGGTGTCACTACACCTAATAAGAGGACATTTGTTGAATTAGTTCATAATATGCTAGAATCAAAAAATTTACCTAAATCATTTTGGGGCAAAGCTTTATTTATAACATGTTATGTGCAAAATAGGTCATTTATGTCTTATGTGCCTAGCAAGACCTTTTATGAATGTTGAATAAGAGAAAACCAGATAATATTCATTTTTGTATATTTGGTTGTGTTGTTTATGAACATGTATTTGAAGAAAAACGTTAAAAACTTGATATTCAATATGTTAAAAAAAACAAATTATAGGTTATGGTGAGCTTGATGGGGTCAAAGGTTATCATTTATATAATATTGTTACCCAAAAAGTTTCTTTAAGTAAAAAAGTCATTTTTTATGAACATGTCATATTGCCCACTATGGCACATGGTTCTACTTTCACCCAACTACCACCCACACAACCATTAATGGTTCCTCCTCAAAATAATTCCCATATATATTTAGTTGATGAAATAATCAATAATCCCCAAAATAATCAAGTTCCTCCACTACCATTTCAACCACGAATTCACCCAATGAACACCCCAATAATACCTTAGGTTCCCTCACCTACACATCAATTTGAACCCCACCTCATGCCTTTCCCATCTCCCCTTCTTCCCAAGCTCATAATTAACAAGAACCCATCGTATGACAATGTAATTGTACCAGTAAAGGGACATATACATCAATAAACTTTGCATATATGGACTTTTCATACCCTACATCTAGTTTATTTGCCCCAACAAATAACCAACATCTTCCAAAGTTGCTTTGGCTCAATTTGACTTTTCTAATTGGAAAGAGGCTATGGATTTTGAATATAATTCAATGCTCCAATATCAAACATGGGTTTTGGTTCCTCACCATTGGATTAGTCAATTGTTGGGTGTAAATGGGTATATAAAAATATATATATAATTGATGGGACATTCGATAAATATAAAACTAGGTCAGTGGTTCAAAGTTTCACTCAAGTTGAAAGGATTAACTATGATGAGACTTTCTCTCCAATGGTCTAAATTATTTCATTGTCTATTTTACTTGCTTTGGCCACTATTCATGACTATCATGTACATCAACTTGATGTCTGAACTACATTTTTACATGGTCATTTAGATGAAAAAATCTATATGGAACAACCCCTTGGCTACATGTCTTCACAAAATGAACATAAAATTTGCAAACTCTTCAAATCCAATTATGGATTGAAGCAAACTTGTCCTCAACTTTGGTATGAGAGATTTAATGCTCATCTCCTTAATCTTGGGGGGGGGGGGGGCCCCACTAGGAAAAAAAAGAAAAAAAATGGGGGGAAAAAATAAAGGGGCAAATATTTTGTTTTTGGGGAAAAAAATATATTTATTAAAAAAAAAAGGAACATTTTATAC
>Ga0116227_10007991_pt1 | contig 20266 bp, 14 predicted proteins | sample S1TSphgellanicum_FD_89693 | JGI IMG/M metagenome (GOLD analysis project Ga0116227, IMG submission 89693) | Host-associated microbial communities from peat moss isolated from Minnesota, USA - S1T2_Fb - Sphagnum magellanicum MG | ecosystem: Host-associated > Plants > Peat moss > Unclassified...
GGAGCACACTCCCTAGCTCACAACCCTTTGAGGGGTAGAGGGGCGGGTTGGAGCTCCGGGATGGGACTAGGAAGAGTTGACAAGCTTTAGTCACTCACACGGGCCTGCACACAAGCCACACAAAGTGGTTAGTGCAAAGTTGGAACACCCTTGGTGCTAAGATGAGCCACGAGCAACACGGACACACAAGACTTACCACGGCCCGGACTTGGGGGAAGCCACCACCTTCCCCCTTATAGTATACTATGTGACTCTTCACGGAGGCTACATCCAAATGGCTATTTTTCCTGGGACTCCCGAATGAGAGTCCCGAAATCGCGCCAAATGGGACTCCCGAGACTTTGGAGCCCCATAACTTTGTGAACAGACCTCGGATTGCAATGCGATCTGAAGCAGAGTTGTAGCTCTCGTCGAGAGCTTTCCAAATCCATGTTGCACTCCCGAATCGGACATCGAAAAAAGGTCGATTCCCGACTTTTTGTGGTCGGGAGTCAAATTGGCAGTTCGACTCCCGGCCCTTCTTTGGGCCATAACTTGTGTTTCAGATGTCCAAAAGAGCCAAGCGAGCCCATTTTAGACATCTACGTTCCAAGAGCTTTTCAATGATATAAAGAATGCCACGCGCCATAGAGTTTTGACCCCTGCAATCGCTCTCTGAAGTTTCGAGAGTCCACCGGGACTCTATCTCTCAAGGTGGGAGTTGCCTTGGGAGTGTGAAGGTTCACTCCCTCATACTCCTTCACACTTTCTAACACTCCCAGAAGCATGTGATGTGACTCCCAGGCTCCCTCTTACTTTAACTCTCGGGTTTCCTCTTGGCATGCACTCTTGCAATGCCTTTGCCTTGACTCCTGGGCTTCCTTCCTCTTGGCCCGCAACCTTGCAACCCCCTTAGCCTTGGTCACGAGCCCAAAGCTAGGGTTGTGACAGGTAGTGGGGGGGGGAGGGGAAGGTTTTTACATCCGCCTCTGGTGCGGTGGGAGAGGGATGTGATCCGACCGTCATTCCTACCCTTCGGATGGCTACAATGCTTTATGTAAATGGTTTGTACACGGAAACCGTGGTGGTCCAACCCCCGTCACAGACTGACAGACAGACAAACAGACTTAATGAATTAATATATTAGATATATATATACATAATAAAAGATTCATGCAAATGTGTTTTTATATATTTATGATATGAAAATTTGGATTGTCACACATGTCATTATGCCAATAGATTGTTAGTAACCATTGATTTTGTCAAACGACATGCATAATTATTTTAGTTCATTTATTCATATTATGTACACAAGCTTGAAACAATGATCAAATGAAATTTTGCATGTATAATGTTTTGTAAACACTCATAAATTCTTATTCAATTTTTCTAAATTTTGACTTTATATGAAAAAATTCAAATGTGGATTTCAAAGATAATATTATTTGCATGTATACTTCTTGAAGCCATTATTTGATCATTTTCCTTTTGTACCTATTGAATCTTCAAAATTTTTAATCTTTTATTTCATTTTTGTTTAAATAATTTAAATGTTTAGAAAAGAAAGAAAAGAAATATTCATATCATTTAAAACATGTTTAAATAAAGGTATAAGTGGGTTGTGCTATATAGTAATGTCATGATGCATACAACTTAATCAAGTTATCACAACACATATCAAAATTATTTTTAGCTCAAAATAAATGAGTTAAGAAAAACATTGAGGAGAATATTACATCCTTCACGTTTTTGGTTTAGTAATTATTTTAATTGTTTTTGTTTCACATAATACATACATAATGATGTGAACAACATGTGTTGTATAACATTTTACTTGCAACTACTGAAATACACACCCACACAAGAACGAATTCTCAACTACATGTGTTCAACACCAATTTTTTTTATTCATTCACATGCACCACCGTTCTTTCCAAGTTGTGGGCATAAATGGGGGGAACAGGGACACAAACATGTCCTCAAGGTCCTTCTAAAGCTTGGTGAGCTTTTCAGAGATCAAGAAGCTGTTGTGAATTATCATCAGCTGTTCTTTGCTATTTCTTAAGCCATCATGTATTTTGCTAAATCTTCCATCTCTTTGTACCATCAAAAAGGGTGAAGACATAAGCCCAATTCTTGTAGCTTCGCTGTTGTGTATCCTTTACCTCTGCTAGTATTACATGCAGACACCATATTCTAGAAGACAGGGACTTGCAAAATGAAACTACATGAACTCCAAATTGCCTCTACAGAATCCATGGAAACATGATTACAATTTAGAAAACATACCTTAAAACCTTTTTGCACCCTCGAATTCAAGCACCATCCAAAATGGATGATCAAAAGACATATACATAATTTAGAAAACAGGAAAAAAGATGAGTGAATCCAAGTTGTGTTGGATGCTCAACACATTTACAAATATAATTGTGACAATTCAATGAAATGATGTAGTATACACGCAACAAACCTAAATTTTTTCTTTTTCTTTGCATAGGATGAATTTGTTGTATAATTTTATTTTTCCAATGTGTTTCCCACCAATTTCCCCCCCCAAAAAAAAAAAAAAACAATTTCACATGTTCATGATTGCACCGTGAAATGGTTGTAGAAGTTGATCATCTCTGGTAGTGCACAATAGTGTGGAGCCCAAGTAAATAGAGGATACTTGAATATTTCTAACAAACTACTTTCATGCGTTGCAAGCTCCACATGTATGGCTCAAAAGTTCAGGAGTGGAGAAGCTGAATGATTGACCTCAAGAAAAACCCAAGATGTCAACACACTTGAAAGTCCAGACTCTGTTATTGCTCATTAAGCCTTTGCTTTGCAATCAAGCGAACTTTTGAAAGCAGTTGCTTTCGAGCTACAGCCTCATCCACGATGGACAACCCATCATGCTTAATCAAGTGTAAATCTTCTTCCTCAAGCTCAGGGTCATGTTTAGGATTGTCGTGAAGCCTGGGCAACACAGTCCCATTCTGATCATCTAGATGCAAACTCCCCATCTCCAGTACAGAGGGGGAGATCTTGTGGTCACTGTCCCGCTCGAAAAACTTGGCAATTTCTTCGAGAGTCTTCCCTTTTGTCTCTGGGCAATAGAAGTAAATGAAGAGAATAGACAATGCCGCGATCAATGAGAAGAGGAAAAACACACCTGCAATCGTGATGGCATCCGCCAATGACAGGAATGTGAGAGCCACAGTGCCGCTTGCAAGTCGGTTCATGACAATTCCTAACCCCATAGCTTGTGCTCGCAGTTGCAGTGGAAAAATCTCTGATGTCAGAACCCAATTGATGGGCCCAAATCCTATGGAGAAAAAGGCAACATATGCACAAATTGCTAAAATTGCAAGGATTGCTACAAATCCAGGGTTTTGTTGCACTCCTGCTGTGACTGGAAGATCATTGGAGCTGGGTTTTGGCACATGCAGGAAAACAAAACCAATGGCAAGTGTGAAGAGAGAGACTGTCATTCCAATTGCACTTGTGAAGAGAAGCGGTCGCCGGCCAATACGGTCAAGCCAGATGGTTGCAACCAAGATGAATAGAGTCTTTGAGAATCCCACTGCCACTGTTGCTCCAAGAACTCCAGACTTCCCTGAGATACCTGCTTGGCTGAACACTGCAGGGCTATAGTACACAGTGGCATCAATGCCAGAAGCTTGCTGGAAAAAATTTATGCCTAGGGCAACGATGAGCATTCGACGCACAGGTGGTGTTGGCCACAGAAGCTCCCGCCACACGCCCTCTCCTTGACTTCTTGAACCCTAATTCCATCACCAGAAAAAACCCTCCTCCTCAGTGCTCTATTCTAAGAACAGATAAGAAATCAAGAACAAAAGAAACAGGGGCAGGATTCTTGAGGCATACTGCATGCATGATGAAATTGTTGCCACTTGCATCATTCCACCCAGGTTCTGACTGTGCTCCATCCAATCCAGTAGACCTGACAAAGCCTGCAGCTCCCATGATCTCAACAAGGCGGGCACTTGCCTCTGCTTTGTCATATGATGTCTTCAGTAGCACATGCTCAGCTTCCTGAATACGGTTTTGTGTCACAAGCCAGCGGGGAGATTCTGGCATCAGCAGCACTGACAATGCAAGACAAATCGCAGGCACAGAGCCAGCACCAAGCATGAGGCGCCAGCTGAGGTATGCTGGCAATCCTGAAAGACAAAAGCTGACTATGTAGCCAAGGAGAATACCAAAGTTGATGAAAATCTCTGGGAGTGAAACAAGGGAGCCACGGCTACTCGCAGGGGCAAGTTCAGCCGTGTAGACAGGGGCTATCATGAGTGCGAAACCAACACCAATCCCAGCAAGAACTCTGCCTACCATGAGTACAGGAAAATTTGGAGCTAGACCCATGACTAGAGCTCCCAATAGAAAGAATAGGGCTGCCACAGCCATGGTCCATTTTCGACCAACTGCATCAGCAATTCGGCCTGCAGCCAATGCCCCTACAAGTGACACAATGTTCAAGGATCCCACCAGCACCTCCTCCTGCACTTCCTTGATGGCCAGATCCTCTTTGATGAACAGTACTGCCCCACTGATCACACCAATATCTGAATTGCAACAACAGACAGGATATGATCACCAAACCCTTTTTTTCCCTTTCAGTGACTAGTAGATCTAGCTACTCAAACCCATCATGAGAGAGAAGATAACAGAGAAGAATACAACACAAAGGCAGAAATCAGGGTTAGAGTTTAAGTCAGCTCACCATAACCTAGAAGAATGGAGTTGAGGGAAGCTAAGAAGCTGATTCCAAGCACATACTTGTTGAAATTCTTCCACTGGCTTTTTTTGTTGCTGCTGCTGCTTTTTGGTAATGACTCTGCAGACAGCAGCTTGTACTTCCCCACAAACTCTGTTTCCTGTTCCACCTCCACAAAGTCTCTTTGGCGGACCTCAGTTAGCCCCCCCTTCTTTTGCTCCCCATTCTCATGCGCCCCATTCTCTTGCACCCCATTCTCTTGCAACCCTCCTGCTAGAGATTCCCTCTCATCATGTGCCATCGGTAAAACCTTCTTTTTCCTCCACTGCACAAGCTGGGAGATTGGAAACTAGCAACAACTTGCTGACTGATCCGGCAGTGCAAGCTCAAGCATGTTTGCACTAAAAAAATGAGATCAGACGCAAAACTCAGAGATCTGAAATCTCAGTGCTGCAAGATTCTATGTCATCCCAGATCTGAACGAGGTCAGAACAAAGAGAAGTCCATAGGAAGCTGGAAACAAGGCGGTGCACCATTCCAGCACTGGAGATAAAACGCCTCCTGTTTACATAAAACAGGTATTTACACAGATCCCAAAGCTCCCTCCTTCTTCCTGGGATTCCAAGCTCCCCTACTTCTTCTTCTTCTTCTTCTTCCTGCCACAAAATGGCAATAAGCTCATAGAACAAGTTGACCAAAACTCCCCTTTTGTTTCCAAAAATGAAACTTAACCCAGGCACCAAAAATCTCAAGATTCAACGAGGCTGAAGAGAAAAAATTCAAGAGGAAAATCCTAGAGAAACTTCCTACAGTTCAGATCAAATGGATTTTGAGAGAGAGAGCACCCAAGCATTTCTAGAGAGCCTTGAATGAAACTTGAGGTTTGTGACCAAGAACTGAAATGCAAAAATAAGCCAAACCCAATCGAGAAAAATGGGTCATGAGTGAGGTGAGATGAGCAGCAACCCAAAAAAACAGTCCATTCTTGACTGGAGGTGTGTGACAAGAAATGAAATGCTGAGAGAAAATGGCTCGTCAGGGAAGAGAGATGACTAGCAAGCCCAAAAAGTCCATGAAACTAGGAAACCCACAAAGTGCATTATTTTGGAGGAGAAGACGCGTGTTGTCTGCAACTCCGATCTTTACAAAGTGCTTATTGACTGATACGAATTGAATCAGTTTAAAATGAGTTTCCTTTTTTGGGTGTGCGAAAAATTGGGTTCTCCAACATTTGGTTGTTGGCTCTGACCAGATTTAACAAGAGACTTTTGTATGAACGTACGTAGGATTTTGGGGTGAAGAAATTTTGGCTTGAACTTGGAACCAACGTGTTAGCAACAGTTGGGGGACCTAGCTGTACTCTCTAGGATGCCATTCTTCTGTCGAATCCCTCTTGCGCTTGTGAATATCCCTCCTGGAACAGAGCCGGGATATTACACCTGCTCTTTAAGAGTGCAAAGGATCTTACACCTACTGAAGAGGGAGTAGGTGTAAGATCTCTCTGACTCTTAAGGACTAGACATAAGAACCCTCGGTGTCCTACATCTTGTGATTTTTAAAATGTTTATTGTAAGGTAAAGGCCAAGGTCACAGGCCTTACTGGTAGAAGGACTCATGTGAGGCGGAGCCAAGTGTGGGCCCAATTCTGCTAAAGCTCTTAGAAAAAGGAAAAAAAAAGGAGGGTGTTCCATTTACCAAAACGCCTGCCAAACACCAAAGGCAAAAAAAAAATACATTGCGTAAAATGCCCTCTGGATAGGCTAAATAATTGGACCAAGTTTGTACGGTTCACCATAATTTTCACCTTGTGCTTTATGATGAGGGGGCCATTCCTGAATTGGGCCGTGGGGTCAGACTTGGCTAGTCCTAGGCCCCTTATTTTGAGAACACCCAGACCCTGGGACTCTGTCCTACACAACCACCAAAGTTCTAACCATGTTACAGACAGAGTTTGGTCTTTCTCATGAGAATGATTGAAACATGCACCATGATATGCATGCACCGTGATGTGAAAAGAAGTGAAGTGTTAAAAAAGTATCAAAACAGGACATACTGGGGTGTTCCATGTTGTTCCTTGTACAGACCTTACTAGCCTTCGAGTCAACCATCACATTCTAATTTCCCATCTTTACTTCCAACAATTTAACAGGCTAAAAGAGTTGCCACTTACCGCCAACCAAGTTGTGATTCTCTCTTTATACATACCCATTTTCAGGACCAGGCCTCTGATTTTCCTAATTGTGCAAATTGTGTAGCTGACCCCATCCTTCCATAAAAGCTTAAGAGAAATTGTTTAGTGTAGGTATTTGGAGGTAACCTTACACAACATTACTTTTTTGTCCACAAGAGGCAGCCATTTCTAAAAGTAAAATCCCCATTTCTCCATAGAAGTGGGGCATTTAACTTTTTGAAACACATACACTCTTTTTTACTTTTTTTCCCCCATGATCATGGGAAAAATGAAAAAAATCATGTGTGTTTTTACCAATGTGGGATAGGTTTGTGCTTTCAACCATACTCAATGGACAAACATGGCATAGAAGAAAAATTGCATGTCAAGGCTATAGTGCCTAGGCTTTGTTCTAAGTTTTGAAAAACTAATCTCTTTAGGCATGTACATAGATCAATTTTTTTATTAACATATGAGCATGCATAATATGTATGAGTATGCAATATGCCCTTTAAACATCAACTTGAGCATGTATATTAACAAAACCATGTTCAAAGTCAGCATAGGCCAAAGAAAAACAACAAATGGGCATTTGTTTGCACAAAATTACATAGAATATTATCAATGACACATATAGGTGTGAGAAGTCTTCATTCAACTTGAGAAAATTGTTATCAAGTGAATGGTAAAGATTTAACATGACATGATTATGACATTTATTTTGTTTTAATTTTCAAATTACTTTTGGAAGGAAAGGATTTAGAATTTTGATTATGATTGTGATGAAGGTTACAAGGATTGTTTTTTTTACACACACGTAGACATGATAGTTAGAGAGTTGCTGGAGAAAAGAATAGAAAGACAGTATGTAATTTTAGAGTTGTGTTGGGTTGTGAAGCATAGATTTTTTTTTTTTTCATTTTTGATTTGTACACTTTTATACTATAGATGTTTGATATGTTTGATTCTGAATAAAAAAAGTAATAGCATATTGATGAGAAAACAATGAGTACATTCTAAATCTATTGTGTGTTCTAATTGTAATGATTAGAATAACCTAAAATCTAGGAAATAATGGAATAGTAATAATAATGAAAAGAATGTGTGAATACAGTCTGCGAATTAACTTGAATGGTTTTAGATAACATATTGTATGTGATTTAAGTGTTATTGTGTGTACAATTTGTATTATTTTGTTGATAAATAAAGAGCAAATTCAAGTAGAATTTGCACCTACGAAAAAATATTATACACATATGAACACTTGCAATGTGTCATCTAGAATTCTACATTAATAATGTTACACCACTTATTAGTTATTAACAATAACTACACTTGAGTTGCATTTCAATTATAGTTTGTCTTTTTTCTTCACATCCTTCTTAGAAATGTCCTAGTTTTTTTCAATTGCACATTGGGACAAAATGTGTTTCCAATTAACAACTACTTATTTCAAACCATACACATATAAAACAATAAGACCATATGAAACAAATCAAACAACATAAATATTCAAAACATATTCATTGGACAAACATTGATATGACCACATGACACCAATCAAAATGACACCATAAGATTCATATCATACTCATTGCAAATAATATGATTTGACTTACTTAATGACTAGTTGACTTACTTGCTTACTAACTTAATTACTAGTTGATTGAAATCTTATAACATTGAAACCTAAAACGCAACCATGAACAAAAAATGCACATCATTGTTCAAACACTCCATCCCTACTCAAGAACTTGCCCACAACAATGGACCCCAATCTTCAAAATGACACTAACAATGCATTTGGATCCTCTATACACACAACATGGGGTACAAGGTGAGTCCCACCCAAAAAAATGGGCCCCACATCTCTTTTTAAGTTCGATGATCTGTGATTAGTCTCTGGTGTGAAGGACAAGATCCTTGGGCTACAATCCACAAAAGGCTAGACATAAAATTTTACTTCACATTCTAACACAACATATGAATGGTGGTGTCATAGACTTGTGTGCTGATTTTTATGGTCCTCATGTTGAATGTGCATTCACCATCTCGCGATATACCATATCTATGAAATGGTCATTCTGCATCCACCAATTCCACCATCACATTCTACCCTTTCATCTAATAATGATCACTATGTTATTGGGTGGCACAAAACATACATGGAAATTTCATTTTCTCCCCATTAGATACACCACATAATATTAATTATTGATAAAATTTAGAATTCCGAAAGGAATAATATTGATTACCTTCAATAGACGATTCAATGCTTCATGGACACCCTCTCTTGTAATGGGTCCATTGTGTAACATGGGTGTTGCAAGGGAAGGAGGAGGATTGGGTGGTGGGAAAGGTTGAAGCAGAGGAGCACCATGGGGTGCAGATTGCAATTGCGAAGTTGAAGTGGGCAATGGAGGGGTAGTTGAAGCTGAACTACGAGGTGGAGGAATGAAGAAGGCTGGTGGTATAAGAGTTGTCCGCATTGGGTTGCTGACATTTGCAGTATCCATAGAGAGAGGTGTTAGGGATGTATGTGGCAGTGATGTTGTGGATGGAGGAATTGGCATAGGAACATTGGTGGAGGTAACTAATGTTGTGCGGTTTGGTAATGTATGAACTGTTGCACTAGGTTGTGGAATAATTGTTGGTGTTATATCTGGAGTGTTAATACGCCCTACATTCTGTCTCCAAACATTTTTAAATTAGCTTTCAATACATTAATGAAACCATAACTACAAAAGACAACCAAATAGATAGAGAATGAAAGAAAACACTACATAGCCTCAACCTTTTGATCATTAAGGATGCCATCAATTTAACATAACCTTTACCAAAAAATCTATTGTCATCAGAATGTTTAGGCAAAGATGAGAGAACATACATTGAAAAAACGTTCAAGAGGTTCATTAGTGCCTTCAGTCACAGAAGATAAAGTTCCTATAGATGGTTCAAGTGGACCTTCTAACATGCCTGCCATTGGCTCCAGCTCTTGATATTCTGAGCTGCATCCGCACATGCAACCATAAAAACATGAGAGTGTTAAATTAAACTTGGCTCCAAAAATCCATGCAACAAATGAACCACTTGAAGGTTTGTTTTCTACACAACAAACATTTGCATTGTCACTTTTATCTGGAGGTTGAAACTATCATTTAAAATGTATGTTTGTTAAGAAAAAGATGGTGCATTCGGTGTGTGCCAAAAGATGTTAGCACGATGAATTCATGAAACATTTGTGTACATTGAACACAGAAGGAATATGTTAAGCTACATTTGATGGATCCCATACCTAGATGAGAGGTAACCAAAAAAAAAGGGAAAAAAAGAAAGAGAGCACACCGTGAGGGGAGTAAATTTGTTTTCTGAGGCTTGTTGGAAAAGGTTGACAAAATCCTGCACAATAGCACAATGAACAGGTGAAGCTCCAGAGTAGTTTCACGTCACATACTCTTAAAGAATATCTATAAGATCCTTACCACCACAAATTTGTAGACAGAAAAGAGGTCTTATAAATAGACACTAAGAAAATTAATTAAAGTAAGCAAATCATCCTCACAACCACAAAACCCTCCATTCATGTTCACAAAACATCCTAGGTCGTGACATGGTCACACAACAAATGTAAATCTTGTTATATGATGCTATGTTGGAATTGCAACTTTGAGTAGGATGAGATTAGGCACCTAGACTGAAAGGACAAAGGGGTGCCAAATAACCTTTGAAAAAGCTTGGCCACTTCTTCACACTCGCGTGGGTTGTAAAACCAAATGCCGTTGACTTCTTGTGTGGCATTGCGATATAAGATATATGGAACTTGTACCTCATACACAAAATCATCAAACAAATCTTCCACAAGATTTTCTGTTGTCCACCCACCACTAGTTATTCATCTAATTATAGACAGAAACACTAAAAAAAACACATAAAGTAACCAAACAAATGTTGTGCCAATTGCAAAAGTCAATCCTTTGTTGGTTCTATTTGATCAACCTGCTTTAGTTACAACCACACCACTGCTCTGATATTAAGCTATAGAAATCATAGATACTAACAACATGGCATGCTTAAAATTTGGGCATAACAAACCTTTCCCAAACATGTTGCATGGATTCATCTGCAAATTAAGTGGGACACCTCTAAACCCTAATATACGTCTACATTATACTAAATAAGGATGAAACTTGCTACTAAGACCAAACCTGTGCTACGTCGATTCATGACAACAAATTGAAAGCGAGGTTGTGTCCGCCTGCAAGAAACAAAACTCCACCTTTTAAGAGGAAAGTTAATTGAAAGCAAGTCCTCTGTCATCAAGAAGAAACTTCAACAATAATAAAAAAGATTTTGAAAGGCCAAAGTTGTATATGACTCACCGTTTTACAACAAATAATGAACCTTCTACATCCTTGCGACTCTGTAATCAAGATTAAAGAACTCGTCAACAATTCAAGTTGTCCTCATAACATTCCCATTTTTGAAGTTGTATGATCAATCAAGTCCATTTCCATTATCTAATTCACCAAAAAAATTCCACTTGTCAAACAATATATACACACCATAGCACATAATTGTGAGAAGTACATAATACAATACAATTCAATAATAATAACTCTCATGAGAATCAAGAAATCTCAATACCCATGATTAAGAAAGCCATAATTCAAGCACAAGGAACAGTTAGGTCAAAGGGACACAACACTAACATAATGTGTATTTACACATGCTAATTCACAGAAACCTACAAAAACTAATCTATTCATACACATGTAGAATCATCCCACATTACCCAATGTAAAGAAAAAACACAAAAACTATACATTCAATGACCACCTTAACATATGATAGCCATGTTGTCTGTCAACCCTAGGCACCCATGAACACAAAAAAAAAGATTGATTATCAAGAGCAAAGAAGAGGATTTATGTTCACAAATGCAAAATCTTGCCTAGAATGAGTTATGTTTCTCCAAACATGAGACATAATTAGGGCAAAATTAGAAGTGACAAGGATTTCTCTCACAAGCTTCTCCTCACATAGAACAGGTATGACAAATCCACATTCCCTTCTGTTTGGTAGTAGAAGCCCTAGGATCCCTAACCACTCTTGTACATCCAAAACATTATGCAAAATTCTAAAAACCTAGACTAGTGCACTGACAAGCAAGGGCCACCTAAGTGAGGCTTCAACTTAGACCTGCAACCTCACAAGCTTTCTACCATCTTCCCTGTAAGAACTTATTACTTTCCACTGCTCCTTCCTTCCTTTCCCCTATTGTAATGGTGAAGTATTTTTTGAAAAGCAACCACTTCAAAACAAAAACATCTCGGATTGAATAAAAAGGTAAGACTACCCAAAGAAACCCTAACCCACAAAAGCAGCCCACAGCAAAACTGTCATAAGACTCCAAACTCAAGCACTCAGATGCAACACAAACAGATGCAAAAATAATTCTAGCAGAAACAAGAAGAACAAGGAGTGGAGAGGAGGAGGAAAGGGGAAATAACTTGTCATACCCATTGGCTATCCTCCACACTGAACTGATAAAACGTAACATGGGCAGCAGTGGTGAGAATATCCTCCACATGCCTGTCCATTCTTTGCAACACGGTAAGGTTAAGCTCCTTGGTGCTATTCTGATCCAGCTGTGGTAAGGGCTTTCCTGTCTGCTGTGCCATTCTCCCTGACCTCTATGACAGCAAACCCCAAAACCTCCAAAATTTCCCTGCACTCACCAAATTTAGTTCCAAACAAACACAAAAAAAGCACCCCCCAAAACAAAAAAAACTCTCACTTACCACTACAACAACAATCCCCTCCTCTGCCCTTCCCTTTCTTGCTACAAACAGAAGATACACCCACCTATGTATTTCAAGAGCAACCCAAATCCTATTTTTGTGATGCAAACTACCCTATCCTACAACCTACTCCACTACACAAAGTGAGAGAAGAAGCACACATATTGTTTGTGCACAAACAATGCACAAATGGAAAAGGAAAGGTAGCTCTCAAGCATTGCCTGCTTTGTGTTGGAAGGAAGGAAGGAAGGAAGGAAGGGAGGTGGGTTGATCTAGTAGTACTTTCCTACTTTGCTTTCCCTTTTTTGTCTTTTCCTTCCCTGTTTTGGTTTGGAATGGGTCAACCTTTTTGGGAGGGGGTGCTTTTTTGGCTTTTGGGATTCTTGTCAAGGTCACCTAACAACATGCACCCATTAATCTTGGTTTGGAGTTTTTGGGCATGAATTTATTTATTTATTTTCTATGTGGGTTGTTTGAGTTTGGAATCTGGACCCATTCATATGTAACATAGTTTCCATCCATACCTATTTGCTTAGGTACCCATTTTTGCTTTGTCGGGGGACTGGCTTGAAGTTATTTTACTGGGGTTTTTTTCCATGTGATTCATGGAATAAACTTAGTGCTTGATGGAAAGCCTTAATTTGGTTTAGTTTGGATTTCTACATGTTTTGTTTTGGATGCTCTTGGAGAGATTGGTGAGATTTTGTTTTAATTTATTTTTTTTGGCACAAAGGAAGAAGAAGACAAGCTTCATTGCAAAAAAGGAGATTTTTCAGTCTTAATAAGAAATGCATTATATTGGGTTCAAAAGCCATATTTGATGTGTCATGCTCTTCAGGCAAAGTACTTACTTGGAGAGTTGGAGATACCCAAACTATGTTGGAATTTGGAGCCCATGCTTTGAGACTCTCAATTTCACAGATGCTTTGTTTTTCCAAACATATTACTGTTTGCTTTTTTTTTTTAATGTTCCTTCTTTGGCACAGTAGGCAAAATAACAAATGTCCACGCCCACGGCTTTTTTTTAATTTTCCCCCATTTTTGTGATGTAGCTAAAGTGGAGATCATCGAAAAAAAGTTTAGCCAAATTTGGCTATTAAAAGGATATGAAAGTAAAAAAATTTAAAGCTTCTTGCACATTTTTGGCTACCATGTTAGAACACAATAGAGAAATCTGGAGATTTTCACCCCAATTTTTTTTTTAATTCGAAAATTGGGGACTATTTAACCAAAAAAACACATATTTGTAGCCATTTTCTGAATTTTTTTTTACCCAACTGGCTTAAATTAGCCAAGGAAAAGACCCCTGTTCACACCTGTCCAGAAGGATCTTGTAAAAAGAGAGGCTGGATGGATTTGTAGGAGGAGGAGGAGGAGGAGTGTGTTGGTGAAGGGGATTTTTGGGTATTTGAGACCAGAGTTGAAAAGCCAGCCTGCACATTCTTATGGCAGAATCTGTCTGAGGACCCCTCAAATTGTCAACTGGTTACATGTTTATGAGCTTCATCCATCTGTTGAGGTACCTATAAGAGACTCAACCCTAGCAAGGAGCCCTTACTAAGGGCTTCTTTCTTCCAACTAGCATGTGAGTAATGGTCCCTTTTTTATTTTATTACCATTTTTCATTAATGGGAATGCTTTGATTGTATAGGGAAGAAGGATTACTCCCCCAAGGCCTCCCCTAATTTGAGGGCTGTAAGAGTAAAGGCTACTGCCTAAGGGCATAGGCCCAAAAATTAGGGTAAGGGCCACCAGTTGATATATCAAATTTGATATACACTCCCAACATTGGTTTCTTCCTCCAATGGCTATGGCCCACCCTTTTCCCAAAGAAGAAAACAACAACAACAAGTATCATGCCACTAATGCTAGCTGAAAGGAAAATTTGGAAAAGGTACAAAAGATAAACCATTTTTGTAAGCACAAAATAATTAGATGAAACATATAGATAAGGCAAGGTAAGATATATAAGAAATGATGTAGGGTTTGTGGTTGTCAATTTCAAACACAAAGGTAACATTCTTACAAGAGTCATTTATTGACTCCTCAAGCTATTTAGGTTATTTTTCTCAATTGGCAAGTAGTTATGTTACAAGGTATTTCTTCCCAAGGAAGCCTCTTCACATTGGTTCATTACATATTAACATGATATATGTTTATTATATCAATAGATGAAGTTGAAGGAATACATGCACCAACAAGGATACTTATATCACCATCTACATTTATTTTAATGGACAAGCATTAAACAAGAAAATTAAATGTAACATCATGCTTGATGCAATTGTAGGACATTGCCCAACACAAAAATTATTTTTACTATATTCAAAATGTGATGAACATTCTCATTATCTTTCTTGCACCACCATTTTTTAAAAATTGTGGTGCAATGGCTAGTATCTTTTAACCTAGAGGTCTAGGGCTCATTATTTTTCTCAAATTTTCATTATTTTTCACAAAAGGATGGACTACCCTAGGCAATTCCCCTAGGGCAAATGGACCAAAAACATGATTCCCTACACCAAATGGTCTAATTTCTTTGAGGAAACATAATTCCCTAAGGCAAATGGGTTCACATTTCTCAAAAAAACAAAGACTTAACCAAGTTTCCCAAGTTCCCAAGGACACATAAGTCCATTTCTCCCCATGGAAGTTGCAAATCCATGTCTTGCTATGGAAACTTTCTTGAGGAGGTTGCCAAGGGTTAGATCCTTTTTTCATCTGTATGTGGGAAAAGAAATTGAAGAAAACAATTTGAACTCTAAATAAAGGGACAATTGTAACCATTACATCATAATGTGTTTCTTTTAAATGGTGGTGCAAAAAAGATAGTTAAAATGCTCATCATAATTTTGATATTGTCAAAAAAAATCTTGCGATACCTTTTAAGTTTCAAGTTTTGACCAATATCTCTTATATGAAGTCCTCTTTAATGTATTCAAATTTCAATATGTTCATCTAAAATATATTATACAAGTTGTTGTTGATGTGAAATTAGGTAAACAAATTAAATTGCAACTTATATTTCTTTTGTAATTTATTATAGAATATGTGTTTGATAAAGCACCATATTACAAACCAAGCCATGTTTCTAATATGTCCATGCAATGTGTTAAAATGTAATTAGATTTTAAAAATTCATAGTTTGTAGGACAATCATTTAAATAACACATAGGTTTAACAAAGCTCTAAACAATCACATTGTGCTTCCATTACAACTTGAATAACATATGAATTTATGACACACAAGTTTAGGAGAAAAGCTAGCACTCCATGACGCACTCCTAAGTCCCTTGTTGAACCCACTTGAAGGTCCAACTATGTAGAATTGCGAAAAGTTGGGACTTGGGGGCCGTTCTCGACTTCCGGCACTAAAAGGGGGGTAGAGGGGCGTGTTAGAAGTCTCAGGATTAGACTAGGAAGAGGGACTAGATTATCAAGCTCGAATCTGCATCCAAAACCAACCACAAGAGGGTTAGTTAGCATTTGGGAACACCCTTGGGTGTTAGGACAAGCCATAGACACTTTGACACACAAGACTCACCACGGCCCGAACTCGGGGGAAGCCACCACCTTCCCCCGTATAATATTTTCTGCGTCTCACCGCGGAGGCTACATCCGAATGGCTCTTTTTCCCGGGACTCCCAAGGAGGAGTCCCAAAACTGTCCCGGGTTAGAGTCCCATGACTTTGGGAGCTCATATCTCCCAGCTCTGACCTCCGATTGGAATGAGGTTTAAACCAAAGTTATAGCTCTCCTTGATAGCTTTCCAACACCATGTTGCACTCCTTCAGGCGACGTCGGAAAGAGGTCGATTCCCGACTTTTAGTGGTTGGGAGTCAAACTGGCAGTTTGATTCCCGGCCTTTCTTTTGCCCATAGCTTGGGCTACAGATGTCCAAATGGTTCATGCAAGGCCATTTTGGACATCTGCACTTCGATATTTTTTCAATGACATAAAGAGTGCATCAATGCGAGGAGATTTGACCCCTTAAATCATCTTCTGAGTTTTCGGGAGTCCCGGAAGACTCCAAGTTTCCCACTTTTGGGAGTGGGAGTTGCATTCTCCCATTTTGCCCAAAGTGGGGTTGCGACACTCCACATCACAAGTTCACTTGAAATAAATGAAACAAGTAAATGATTACATGGTTTTAAAATTCATGTATCATTTATGTACTAACTTAATTTGTTAGTTGTAAAACTTGAATTTGAAAAAAAACCTCTAAATGACTCTACCCATTTAAAAAGTTACCACATCAAGGGTGAAAGCACACTACAATGACCCTCTTTAAGGTGTCACATTGTACTATTTTTTTAAAATGTGCATGTTTGAGTGTATTCCACCTTAAACTTTTGAACAATTTTTTGCATATTATGTTAAAATATAACCTAAACAAAATATTAAAAAGAAACTATTTCATTCCATTTTATAAAGTGATAGATTGGAATATATTTGTGGAAACAAATGTAATGTACATGTGTATTCAAATATTGAAATATACTCTAAAAATAATTTAAATGATTTTTGGTTTTTATGAAAGTTAAAGGTATTGAACCATCTCATTTCATATGGTTTGAACCATGTTTGGATATCATGTAACTAATTTGAAATTTTTCATCTTAAAAATGAGTTTTTTCAACAAAGATGCAATAAATGTATGCAAAATTGAAATTTTGACATTCACATGGAAGTTGACAAGCATAGCTAGATGGGCCATATCTTAAATTCCAACTAAATTGATTATTTTAATGACTAATGAAACCTTAAAACTAATGTAATCAAAATGAGATATTGACCCTATTATACTAATATATCCATGGTTCTTTCGAATATAAATAATGAAAATTATTATTTTAAAAGTAATAATTTTAGGGTTCAAAAAACCAATTGTAATACCCAAAATTAAATGCAAAATTTTTTTGGAACAATTATACTATATGTATTTTAACACTGAATCCAAAAATGCCCAAAAGGGGGGCACTATAATTTACTTTCACCCTCAACCATAAATTATTTGTTTTATTGGTATAATGTGATTTATGAAAAACTTCATGAACACATTATCATTTTTAAGATGCATGATGTCATGTCATGTCAATTAATACATCCACATCATTTAATATATGTGTCCATTTTTTATTATGCTATGATTATAAAATGTTTTGATTGCACATGTACACAATGTGGCAAAATTAGATATGTCAACCACCACATCCTAAAAATAATATTTCAAATCATGTGTATTTATAAATGATGACATTCCATGTCATTTCATAATTGTTGTTTGGCCACTTTACAAACTATAAATTAGATGAAAATACAAATACAAAAATTAAATGATCGTAGATCATTTTGAACATCCACATGGTAAACTAAAACATGTTGCATACAAAATATTGGTCATTAAATGTTAGAAATTTTGGATGAAATTTACATACAATAAATGTTTTCATTCATTCATTGTAAAACTCACAACAATACAAATTTAATAATATTTTCATGAGAATTAAATAGTTGAAAACATATTTCATAGACAACATTTTAGTTGTTGTGGATGATGAGAATCCTTGTTGTGATGCACCATGTGAGGATATTTATATCTTTTTTCAAATATTCAACTCTTTTACAAAATTGGGAATGTTTTTCATTATAACATGTAGGGTAGATAGGTTAATGAACAAACACTTAAGAATTCAAAAGAGGTCGAATCTTGACACATTGTTCTTCTATTTATGAACCTCACATAACATTTGTAGCCCTCCACCTAGCCCTTCTAACATTGCAAAAATTGTTGAATTCAATAAAAGAATGGGGAAGATATGGGGTGTTTGGTGGAATGGGGTTTGATGTTTGGTGATGGCTGAAATAAAACATATTTGGATTTCAAATTTAAAGTTTTTGATCATTACATCTTTGCCTTTTGGAGTATAAAGAAGTTTTGTAAAGCCTAGTTGATAAGCCCATGAAATTTTTAATCACTTAAAACAAACTAAAAATGAAAAAGATATGGGGTTGAAATTAGACAAGGGTCTAGAACTATTTTTTTCAAATAATTGAACAAACTATCATTCATCCTCTTCCTATGTTTTTTGTGTTGTTCTTTTACTTTTGACATTCAAAATTTTTTGTAACCTTCTAGTTTGTGCATCCAATGACACAAGAATCACTCAACTTGGTTAGGGAATGAGGATAATATTGAAAATCACTCAATGATAGGTATGTGTTTAGTGATGAGAAATTTTACCCTATAAGACATCAAAACTACATCACTAGTGGAAAATTATTGTTTGCAACCAATTTTTGTAACTAAAAAATGTCATTTGCAAAAATAAATAAATTGCAAACAATATTTTCAATTACAAATTACATTTTTTAAAAATCTCAGCTATAAATTATTATTTTTGTTGCAAAAATTGATTAATTAGAAGAACATTTGTCATTTGTAATAATGTTTTGCAATTAGAAAGTGTTGTTTGCAACTAAAAAATGTCATTTATAATTTTTTTAATATATATTTATAATCATAAATCAATTACAAATGAATTTTTTAATTATAAAAATTGATTGGAAATAACATTTTTTTATGCATGCAAAAAAATGCTATGTTATGAAATTTATTGTATATTATTTTGTGATTACTCTCAAAAAATGTTCTCCTTTAAAGCATACAATCAAAATATTGAAAAAATGATTTAAAATTGGATTAATGAACCACCTGTCACAAGCAATGGTACAACATATTTCTTCCTCAACATTGTCAAAATTTCCAACAAGTTTGAATTAAATTAGATTTTACATTTAAGCTGGTGTAAAATAATATTATGATCACTTAACAAAAGGTTTTAATTTTAATACTTTTTTTATTAATTGAGATTTATCATAGGGCTTAAAGCCATGGTATTTGATGTGACATTTTTAATGTGTCAAAATACTAACTATGATTTACCACATGAGTTTTTTACCTTTGATCTTTAAATTAAATTGGCCTTATATAAATTAGGGTTGTAAAGCAATGTAAGAACATCTCTCATTCGATAAAAATTCATAATGTAATATTGGGCATGTGGCAAAGTCCTAGGGAAGGTAGCATGTTTAGGTGTTATCACATGGGGCTTTGACCTATTGGAAGATAATGTCAATACAAAGATGAACAACCTTGAAAACAAGGCAATAAAAAGGGATTAAAGCTTAGCAATTTTTTTTGTTGAGGCCCACATGCCATCATGGGGAAGTGTACAACACGAGCGGGTTTAGGACCGAAACTATGTATGATTACTACATAGTTATGAAATCTATGTTTTTGATTGTAAAACTATCCTCCCACCTTACTATTGGCTATGCAAGCTTCACTATTCTCCTTCCATGAACTACACATAAACAACACCAAAACTATTCAAAAACCAAAAGCTTTTTCCAAAATCAAAACTTTGATTCTCATAAACTTTGTATTCATACCATGACTTTTTACCAATGAAGGTGTTTTTCAAGGTCACAAACACCTCCTTATATACTAACCAAAAGGAAACTAATCAAGAAACTTCCTAAAACCTATCCACCACATGGTTCCCCAAATAATCAAAAGGAAACAAA
>Ga0116227_10007992_pt1 | contig 20264 bp, 18 predicted proteins | sample S1TSphgellanicum_FD_89693 | JGI IMG/M metagenome (GOLD analysis project Ga0116227, IMG submission 89693) | Host-associated microbial communities from peat moss isolated from Minnesota, USA - S1T2_Fb - Sphagnum magellanicum MG | ecosystem: Host-associated > Plants > Peat moss > Unclassified...
TCCCCAAAATCTTTGTCCAAAGTAAGTAAAAGTACCTACCGACCTTCTATCACCTTGGGTTGAAACAAACACTTACACTTAAACCATGGTGAAAACCCTAAGTTTTTTTGTAGGTGTGTTCTAACCATGGTAGTACCATCTACCACCAAACCCTAAAGCATCCCCCCCCAAAAAAAAATCTTAAAAAGTTGGCCACTAAGAGTGAGTAAGCTACTCCAAGACCCTCAAGCCCCCTCCCCCCAAAAACAAGGCAACCATAGACTAAGTTAATAGGTACCCATCACATAATGGGCAAGTACCTAAGTTGCAAGAATTAGGTTTTTTTGGGGGGGGAAGATTCCATTTCAAAATAAAAGAAATTTCCAGAGAGAACTCTAAAAGATTCTCACAGTTTGTGCACAAAAGAAAGAAATTGTGCTATTTAAAAAATAAATTTCTGGTGAAAAGTTTCAACATTTTTGAAAATTATATAATTATGGCTGTGCCAATTCACAAGGGTTTTTTGTTTTGTTTTGGCAGGGTCGACGTAGCTGAAATGGTAATCATCCATAAGAAGATCTAGCCAGATTTGGCTCCGTATTAGATAAAAGGCCAGGATCCTTCTATATTCTTGTTAGCTACCTACTGGAACATATCACCCAAATCTGACGATTTGGATTTATTTTTTCTTTGTAATGACACACCCGATGTTGCTGAAATGGTAATCATCCATAAGAAGATCTAGCCAGATTTGGCTACGTATCATATATTGTAAAGGACATCAGGATGAGAAATGAAAGCACAAAAAAAGAAGGCCACGATCCTTCTATATTCTGGTTAGCTACCAACTGGAACTTATCATCCAAAGCCTTGGTCGAGGGCATTACCAAAGTCGAGCCTGCACTTGGCTTTTCTATCGCCTTGTGCACCTTTATTTTGCTACACAAAATCTTCTGGCAAATGTGGGCCATTTTTTTTCTCTCATGATAAATCCTTTGTATAGGTTGAATCAAAATCATATATGATTTAATTTTGACCTATACAAAAGGATTTTTCATGGGAAAAAAAAAAAAACAGGCCCAAATTCGCCAGATTTTGAAAAATAAAATTCCATTCGGCAGATTTGAATGATACTATTTTCTAGGTAGGTAGCCAGGAATATGAAAGGCTTTTGTGTGTGTGTGTGTGTTTTTTTTCTACTTTCATATCTAGTATGTAGCCAACAAATTAGGCTAAATTATTTTCTAGATGATCGCCACTTTGACAAAATGGCTAAAAGAAAGAAACCCTGTGCTGCTGCTGCCGCTGCGTAAGGGAGTCGTCGCCGTCGTCGTCTTCGTCGTGGTCAGGGGAGGTCCGCCGGCAGCGTGGTGGCAGTTGTCGTCGTTGCAGCAGGAGAGCGGGGGTGGTCCCTGTCTGCCTGCGCTTCTTCCGCGTCGCCTGCTTATTATCTTGCCATTATCCATCAACCCCCGCCTCCTCCGGCTGCTGCTGTTGCTGTTCCTCCTCTTTCTCCTCCCCCTCCTCCTGCTGATGATGATGATGACGACGATGATGATGTTACTCTTCTGCTAGTACACCAAGTGTACACTTCTTCTTCTTCTTCTTCTGCCCATATTGCCCTTTTCTTCCTCATCACGCAACCTCCAATGCGGTACAAAACCTGGCCTCCTCCGGCTGTTGTGGATACCCTGCCAATTTTGCCTCTCTTCTGTGTGCTGCTGATGCAGATCCTTCACGATGGAGGGAAGTGGGGGTGGGGTGGGGTGCGGTGATGATCCAGTAAGTTAGGTGGTATTTGCCAGAGAGACAGACACAGACGGTGGCAGTTGACGTGTGTTTTTTGCTGTCGTGGGCTTTGTTTTGTTTTTTGGTTTGCTTGCGTCCGCGAGAGAGAGAGAGAGAGAGAGAGGCTTGCTTTGGAGAAGCGATCATCATCATCATCATCCGAGTTTTCTTTGGAGAGGGGTTGAGTGTAGATGAAGGGAGTAGTAGTGTGCTGGAAGATGCCAAACAAATCGTTCTTCATCTCTGATCTGTGGCCTGTTTGATCCTTATGTGGTGGGAGGAGAAGAGAGTGGAGCGAGGTTGTGATCGTGGTCAGGATCGTCGTCGTGTTCGCAGCAGCAGCAGTTGCACAATTTTGGTTTTCTCTTTTGGTTTTGGAGCGGAGATCCCGTGAGTATCAGCAATCCTCTTGCTCTCGCTGGCTCGCTGGCCACAGAATGCCAGGGCTTCGTTACCAGGGAGCAGCAGCAGCGATCAACAGGACCAACTGGGCAGCAGGATCCACATTCTACAGCGGTGACATGCACTTGCCTGTTGCTGCAGCTGCCAGTGGATTGTCCTGGGAATGTCTTGCGGATTTGAGAGATGGGTCGTCGGCGCAGACCATGCCCGTCGTCGTCGCGGGAGAGCCTCCTCTTCTGCCGTACGTATCGTCTTCGTCCTCGCCCAGGCATAATCCAGCGGGTGGTGGTGGTAGTTGTCCAGCCCCCCCGCAGCAGCAGCCTCTGCTGCCGGGAGCGGCTGCTGCTGCCGCTTGGATGCGTCGAGACTTTGGGCCGCAATCCTCCTCCACCAAACATTTGCTGCTCAACAGTTGCAGCGCCGCTGCGGGTTTCGCGTCGTGTGTTGCCGCTGATGGGAGTAGCGAGTCTAGCGACGATCTAGCGGTTATGGTGCACGACTTCATGGAAAACGATTGTGGAGACCTCGTCGATCACAGCGACAGCGATTGCGGAGGATCCCCTGGCAGCATGAAGCTCTGCGAGAATCTGCAGGTTTTTGCCAAATTCAAAACCCCCAAATTATTCATCCTCAAGAAGCACGGATCGCAGCAGCAGCGGATGCAGATCCAGGCTCTTGAGAAATCCTACAAGATTCTGAAAAATTCCTGTTGATTCAGTTCTGAACTGCTCTTGTCTGCAGTGTTCTCTTCTTGTTCTTGTTCTTGTTCTTCTTCGTCTAAATGCGTTGCTACAAATGGGTATTCTTCAGGAAAGTACAAAACCAATTGAATGAAATGCAAAGATTATGTATGTGTTGGTGCAGGCCTTGGCAGCAGTCCATGATTTCTCCTTCTTCTTCTTTTAAACGAGTTGCTACAAATGGGTATTTTCAAGGAAAGTAAGAAATCCATTGATTGAAATGCAAAGATTCTGTATGTGTTCGTGCAGGCCTTGGCAGCGGCCCATGGCTCTTCACTAGAGAGGGAGCTTCTGATGGATGTGAAGATGTCAGTCCTGGCCATCAATGAAAACACAGATTTGATGTGCAACTCAGTTGGCAAGGAGTGTAAAGGAGGATGCACCAAGCGCTTTGTTGTCAAGTGTTTGAAGGCTTCAGGGTACAATGCAGCAGTTTGCAAATCTCGCTGGCAATGCTCTGGCAAAGTTCCTGGAGGTGATCCTCTCTTCTCTTCATGGCTTCAGCTTCTTGTGACATCTGTGCTCAGTGGATGACGGATGGCCTGTTGCTTGCTTGAAGAGGTGACCAGCAGATGGGGCTTTTGTAGCTTGGATTCAAGAGCATGCATGCCCCTCCATAGGAATCATCTGTCAAGAGTTATGTTTGGGAAAACAATGGATGACATCTGGGGAGAATGTGGGACTGTTTGTGCACATCATCTGTATTGTTTTTTCTAATGATAGTAAACCCTAAATTTTCTGCAGGGGAGTATGAGTATATTGATGTCATGTTTGATGAAGAAGAGGAATCTGGAGACAAAGAATCCAGTGACCGCTACATTGTGGACATTGACTTTCAAGCACAGTTCAAGATTGCAAGGCCAACACAGCAGTATGAGGCTGTGTTGAAGTCTTTACCAACAGTCTTTGTGGGTACAAGCACCAAGCTGAAGCAATTTCTGGAAATTATGTCTGATGCTGCAAAAGTTTCCTTGAAGCAGAATGCCATGCACCTTCCACCATGGCGCACGCTTGACTATATGAGCGCTAAATGGTTCTCCAATTTTGAAAGGAAGAGCAAGGATCTTCTGATGTCACCAATGTTCACTGGACCGTGTAGTCTTCATTGGAGGGACAATCAGTTAAACCTAGTATCCTCTGAAGCAAAGCTGTGTGGTGAGCAGCTTCGACGCACTAAGGTATCTCTTCTTGCTGAGGTGAAGGGCTCTCCACTGTCCAATCTTCCCTGTGGACGGAACAGTAGAGCAAATGTCATACTGAAGAGAGGCATTTTGTAAAATTTGAGGCAAAGTCTATCAATTGGCACAAAGTGTTCCAAAGCCAATGGAAGATTGAGACTGTGAGCTTATTATGAAGGTGTATCCAGCTGATACTATGTGTGCACCCATCACTCGCCTGATACAAGCATGCAGAGTTAGTGGTGATTTTGAGATAAGAAATGCAAGGATCACAAGAGGAGAATGTGGCTTAGTTAGAACTAAGCCTCCGGCTAGGAAACACAAACTGTATTGAGATCATGAATCTATTTTTGGAGGTTAGATTGGACTGGCGTCTGCATCAAACCATTTTCTATGAGTCTTGTTCATAGTTTTTGAAGAGGTTTCTCTCTATCAGATCTGGAAAAAGGGGGGAATAAAACAAAAAAATTGCCATACCTACCATGTATAGTTTATAAGGCAGAAAGCAGCAGTGACCTTCAAGGAACCTTTTATACACATGTAAAAAAGCATTGTTGCCACACTTTTTTTGTGATCAGTAAACTGGTTTATGCCAAAGGATTCTGAATTCAAGTTTCAGTTTCATCTTCTTACAGCCTCATCTGTTGAGCTCTGAATTCTGATCTTGGTTGTTTCAATGTCATGAAAGTTGTAAAAAGGCATGCATGGGACCTGTGCCTAAATCCATAGTTCCTATTGCAGGATTCCCAGTTGCATTTGGATGTGGCTTTGTGCTTAAATGTTGCCTGTGATTCTTGCAAGCAGAAAGGATATGATCTAAGATTGGCTTCTGTTTATGACATTGCTCAGAAGATTTAAAAGCCTTAGCCAGACTACAAATCCCAGTATTAATGTAGCAGCAGAACAAATTTTAATTCTCCTTGATTTTGTTGTAATTCTGCTGGATGGACATTTCTATAGCCATGTGTTTTTAGGCTTGCTCTTTCTTAGTGTTATAACAACTTGCATGATTTGTGGTGATTTGCTGCTCTGTCTTGCACTTTCATCCCTGTACCAGTTGGCCAAATTTTCATTCTGGCACTCAATGCAAATATTGGACGTTTCTCAAAGTTGGGGATTTATCAAAAAACATTCAGTTTCTACAGTATCTCAAGCTCATGCAAAGACTTGGGGTTCAAAAGCAACTTTGCTTGAATCATGGAGACCAAATGGCAGATCAGATCAGACCCAAGCACCTGCACCCAGGTGAACCTGGAAGACAAATGGCATACAAGGAGCAGCAGCTTCAAATGATGGCAATGAGGACTGTTGAGAGCTAGTTGCTGCACCGGTTGCACCACATTTATTCTTGCAAGTACGAAACTCATGCTTCATCTTCTCATGTGAATTTAGTACTTGCTCCATGGTCCAGGTCACAAGCATTTGGCAAGTTCCATACTTGCGTTTCTCATGTATTTTCTTCCCCTTTTTGTTCTGAGACTTGCCTCTGTGTTGCCACAACCCCTCAGGAATCAGCTGGATGAGATTGAGTCATGAACTGAACAAGCATCCCACAGTGAGATTCAACCCTTCTTTTCCTACATGCAGGAGTTGTACATTATGTCCAGATGTCAGTTCTTTGTAATTCCAAAGAGATTCATGTCTAAATTCTCAGCTCCATGCAAGTCTCAAGATTCTTCACTTTGAAAGATTTAAAAAAAATTTGAGCTAAGTTTACTTTAATTTTTTCATTTCTATGACTCTGGTCCAAGCTCACATTTTCCTTTAGTTCAGAAGAAAAGGGTGGTAAGTAGCACAGTTGGATGTTGCATGCAAAAATTCATCATTTCAGGCCTGTTTGGGAAGGAAACATTCAAATTGAGTGTTTGTCCAATTTGGCTTTTCTTTGTTTGATTGACCTCTTTGCTCTCTACTTCTTCTGGGACACATTGCAATTCTTGATTAGCTCTTGCGTTACTTTACTTTTTTCAATGTAAGGAGATGTGGGTAAGAGATGTGTATGGTATAGGACAACTAGTGTGAAGGAAGCAAAAGCACACCCTATGAAGAAGGCCCATCATCAATCAGTCATCAACTACGATTCTTTTGTGTACCTTCGTCGATAGCTGAGTTGTGACAAATAACAGCTTTTTTTTCTTAGGTCTTCTTTGTTATGGTTGATAGTCATTTTGTAATCATGAGTCTTCTTTGCATAAGGTCTTTTAGCTGCATCACTAGTTGATTTGTGACAGATGACAACTTTTTTGTCTTTATGTTTTCTTTGTCATCGTTGATTGAGTCCTCTTTGCATAGGGTTTTTTTGACCTGATTTTTGTTGATTGTTTGCTTTTGTTTTGTCTTTGGGTTGTGTCTACGTGTGTTCTCATTTGCCTTGTACTTTCGATGGATGGGTTCCCTTCCTTGATTTTGATTTACAGGGTTTTTCTTCTTTTGAACACTTTTGTGCCAATGAAGTGACACATGGGGAGAGAGAGTCACACAAAATTGAAAGCAAAAAGGCATTTGTCTTAGAATTCCTCTCTTTTCACTTAGTCAAAAAAGATTGAAAAATGATGTCCCTCTTTTTGTTATTATTAGTTCTCTTGTCTGGTGTTTTCACTTTTGTAATGTTAAAAAAGTCTGGTCATGTAGTTTGGCTGTTGGCACCTTTTGCTTTTAACAAATAATATATTGTTGCCTTTATCTTTCCTTTTTTTTTAAAAATGATGTGCTGAACAGGGCTTTTCTTTTTAATTTTGTGATATAAAAAATTTGCCAAACACCCCCCCAAAGAGAAAAAATTAGTCAAATGTACATTCAAAACAACAAAAACTTCCAAATTCTCCACAATTTTCTGGGTTAAAAAAGTGGAAAAATTTGTCGAAAAAAACTCATTGGAGGCCAATGTCAGAGACATCATGTTGAATGCATAAAATCTCCACAAATTCACATCTGCTTGAAAGTTTTGCCAACTTCAAAAAAATTGGGTTTCATAAACAACAATGGATTTGATGGCCTCAACATGTGTTTCATGCCCAAAAAGCATGCCTAGTTTCTAGAAACCCAAAGAGTTGCCAGAAAGCCTTTTGCTATATACCTCATGAACAACAGTAGTTTCCACACAAATGAGAATTTGTTTTTGAGAAAATAATGAATGTGTTAAAATAAAGTTCTTTGGAAAGTCACCCTGTCTTTGGTCTCTAGTTTGACCCTTTAATCCTTTGTTTCATCCCTAATTTGAGTGTAGCTGTAGAGCACTGTGTGAAGTTGTTGGGTAGCCTACTGTTTCATGGAACTCAGTATCAGTTCAGATAATGCTGTAACAAGGCAAATCCAAAATGGGGGCTGAAACTCCAGTGAAAATGAGTTTGGTCCTTTTGCATTTTTATTTTTTTTCTCTCTTCTGTTTACTGATTTTATTCTGAATTTCTATTTTATCTTGAGTTTCAATTATGAGAAAATTATGTTCATTGTAACTCGTTCGATACAATTAAAAAATGTTTGATATAACTAGACTACAACTAAAAAAAGTCTGATAGAACTAAATTATAACTAAACATGAGAAAATTGTGTCCATTGCAACTCGTTCGATACAATTAAAAAATATTTTATATAACTAGATTGCAAATAAAAATTGTTTGATAGAACTAAATTATAACTAAAAAAAACAAGTTATACTAAACATGATTTTCTCATAATATTCAATGAAATTGAGCCCAGAGCCCTTTTTGGGGATACTTTATGAATAAGTTTAGTACTTAGTACAAACAATGAACCATGTATGTGTACCAAGACCAAGTTTTGAAGCTAATAGTGAACAATAGATAAGAAAATCTAAACACTGAACAAGAGAACCCACAAGTACAAAGTGAAGTGCCCAGAGGAGTACTATAGTAGCCTGGCAGGTTCAGTGAATTCTTGCCAAATATTTAATATAAAAACATTTTTCGAAAGTTAAAAGCAAATTTGTAAAAATTTAATCAAATAATTGGCACTTTTTTTGGTGAATTTTTTTTTAGGATTTTTGGCAAGCTTATGAGATTATTGTTAAACTCTAACAACTCATTTATTCACTGCGGATAACATTTGCTTAATTTTGTAGTTAATGGTTATTTAATCTATTTCATTCTACATAAACACAATTATTTAAAAGTTTGTTTAAATTTATTTTTATTTTTTTTACATACAATGCTTTTAATGATTATAGTGAAAGAGTGTAACGAGAATGGTAGAGCAGAGGTGGTGGCTTGGATCCAGCTAGGGTTAGAGTTTTTACAAGGCATGTCATGTCAAAATTTAAATCTTTTCATGAAGCCCTTGAACCTTTTTCCCTGGAGGTGGGCCTCTTCTTCATGTTAGCAATGTCTCCTTTTGCTATTATCATTTATCACGTTTTCTTCAATTGCTTGCTTGTGGAACACCTTAAAAATCTACATAGAATGTTTGGTTTTTTTAAGGCATTTTGGCAAATGTTTGCAATCCTTTTTTTCAAGCTTTGTGAAATGTTTGGACATGAATGTTGTGTGGTCTGCAATTTTTACAAAAAGAAAGAAAAATGCATAGCCAGATTTTTCAAATTCCTTCACTTCCTCCAAATGTTTCTTGGTATTTTGATTTGGCACTTGTTGACATGTGCACATCAAAGCAAAGATCTCTCTATGTTTCCCTTCCTACACTTCCTGAGCACCCAATGTGCCCAGACCAACCACACCTCATGAGCACACACACCTCTTGAACTTTCACTCCTTGCTGACCCTATTATTCACTCCTTGTGTGCAACATCTAACCGACCACACAAATAGGACTTGTCTCACCTAGGTTCAACATATGAACACCCCTCCACAAGGATAGAGCCGCACCAGTTTGAGCATTCAACCAAAGTGGAGTCAGCGAAACAAGAAAGCTTCAAAAAAACCTTGAAAGGCACAAATGCCTATGCCACCCTAAACCCTAACTAGGATGATCCCAATTTTTTTTCTCATTTTAAAAAGAAAAAATTAGTCGCATTTACATTTTAAAAATATTTCCATGGCTAAAAACCCATTTTCTTTGTCATTGGTTGAACGAATTTTTGCCAAAATTTTTAAACTAATGCTAACCTTTTTTCTTTGGGGCTACATATAAACAAAAAGTTATATTAAAACAAAAGGTGGAATTGTTTTTGGAGATTTTCAATAGTCATAATTCAACCAAAATTTAAGGCCACTTTTCAAAGTTTTACAGACATTTCAAACATGTAGCCAAAAATATAAAAGAATGTTTTTAAACAATTATTTTCGTATTTAGCTTGTAACCAAATCTGGCTAAATTTTCCTATGTATCATTATGTATTGTTGTAATTAAGCCTACAAAACAAATTTGAAAAAAAAAAAAAAAAAAAACAAAAAGCACGACATGAACATGCTCACATGATGCCATATCATGCATTAATATCATGTTCAAAGCATAATGGAAATAAAATAAAAATATTGGTGTCAAACTTTTGCCCTGCCCCAAATGATAGACAATAAATATCACATTTAAGCTAATTGTTTTACCTGGCCAATCAATAGCAGTCAACGTCACCATGATCACTCGACTAGGGTTTTTTAAAGGATTTTGCGATGTAGCCAAAGTGACGATCATCCAAAAACCAATTTATCCAGATTTGGCTACATGCTAGATATGAAAGTACACCCCAAAAAAAAAACATAATCCTTTTATATCCTTGACTACCTATTGTAACTTATCATAAAAATCTGGTGATTTGGGGAAAAATATTCTTTGAAACTTTTGGCTTATTCGGTCCATGTTTTCATGAAAGGTCCTTTGTATAGGTCAAAATCATATTTTTCAGGTAAAAAAATTGATAAAATTTCGCCAAAAAAAAACATTGTGCCAACTAGAAGTGGTCATTTTCTTTTTTGAGGGTCTTTTCATAACAATGGCATTAAGTGTGCTTTACAAGATTGAGCCCATTTTCACACCATTGTGATGCTAATTTATCCAAAATTTGACATGCAGGCCATTTTGCTGCTGCCATTGGAGTTGCTTTAAGTGACCAAATGAATTCAGAAGAAATTTTGTACAATTATCCATAAAGTCACCCACTCTTTCACCCCCTATTCTCTTTGCTTTCACCCCCCTATCCCCTCTCTGAGTGGTATCTGCAAAGTAAGGAAATTTTATTATATCTCAGTATGAAATACTGAAACTCAGCATATAATGCAAAAGGTTCAAGATTAACTATAGTAGTTGTATAGGTATGAGCAGTGAAAATATATGTAGCAGCAGTGAAGGCGATGAAACTCAGTCCACCACCAAAATTGGCGGAAAAACTAGTTTGAGTCCCAGTTATTTTGTTTTGTAAAATTTCATTCCTAGTTAAGCATTTGGTGCCCTACTATGCCGAAACTAACCATTCTCGCCCCTAATCACCTGACTTTACGGATAACTTTAATGCATGAAGGAAAAAACCTCATTCCCCACAATTGCTAATTGAAACCTTCAATGGCAGTCACTTCAACCATCAGCTCCTTTCACTGCTGCCCTGACACAAACAACAAGGCAGCCTCCCAATTTGGACACACCTTACACACATGATGCATAAGGTGCCTCCAAACAGGGCTACCTTGCATAGGGTTAGGGTCTGCCATTTAAAGAGATGTGCAAAAACATTTATTAAAAAAAAAAAAAACCAATGAGGTCTTTACAATATATCCAATAGGTGAGGATATGAAACTTGTATGGAAAAAAACATTTATCCACCCAACAAAGATATTGACATCCGTGCATATCATTTGGAATATATTTAGGGATGTGTGATATCCTCTCAAAGAGGGTATGTGTGTGTGTGTGTGAGAGAGAGAGAGAGAGAGAAAGAGAACAAGGTCATTGTCATGTGCTAAGATATTGAAATGTTTTCATCTATTGTTTGTTCACAGCTAACAAAGCACCTTAGTAATGTTCAAGAACCATGTCTGTAAGTAACTACTTATTACATACACATTGGATTCAGACCACCAAATCCAGCAATCCCATTGGTCTGAGAAAAAAAATCTCCAAGGCTACACGCAACCTTATTATGCTGAACATTAAAAAATATGTTCCATTGGTCCTCTAAAATTCTCACAAACCTGTCAAACCCTATGACACATTTATGTGCTAGTTCGCACAAGATAACTAAGAAAAATTAATTCAGACCAGCAAATCCAACAAATTTCTGTAGACAATAAAGTTATCTGTAAAGTTGGGTCATTAGGGGGCAAGAACGGCCAGTTTTGGCATATAGCCCATCAAATGAGCAACACAATTAAAAGCATATGATTACAAACTGGGAATGAAATTTTACAAAATGAAATAACTGGGACCCAAACTAGTTTGTCCACCAACCTTGTGGATTAAATGCTGAGTTTCAGCATTTCATATTGGGATTTAATAAAATTTCTTTACTTTGCGGTTACCACTGAAAGAGGGGATAGGGGGTGAAAGAGAGGGTGACTTTATGGATAACTTTAATGGCCATAACATTTTTTTCTTCACACCTACACACACAAGCCTATTCAACACCCTTTATATCTTAGTACACTGATGCAAAAACAATGTCTGTATACAAACAGGATTAAAAACACATAATAACAATCCTCATGATTAAACAACATACAATGTGCAATGGGTTTAAGGATATTTAGACATACCGATTCACCCATTTGGGCAAGGCCCAAATAATCCTGACATTGCTACTGGGTTTGCACTTCCATTCTTGAACTCATCCTGCACAATGATTTTGTTCGAATGATGATGTTTGTCGACATCTCCATAGCTTTTGTTGAGTGTTACATGAACTTTTTCTTTCCCAATTATTTGCATTAGAAGGTGTTGATGATGTGCTTGAAATCCAAATACTAGACTTTCTGTAGTAAAGACCATTCACCTTTTGCAAAGCTTCTGTGCAATGTCAGCTTAGATAGATAGATGGAAAGATGATTTCAACATCGATTCCTGCAAGAGTGCCACTTTCAATATTTGATGGAGGGTGATTGTGGGGGCTCGCAGGTTATTCTGCATACCTGAATAATGTAGCAAATCACTCAAGTGTTTGATTTCTTACATCAGTGAAATCAACCTTTGCCCATCACCAAATACCCACGACTCCACACATAGAGCAATGCAAGTTTTAAATGCTACAATAGTAGGCTTCTAAATGACCCAAGAACTCTGAGGATGAAGTTCTTTTTAGGACTTTTACATATTGTTATTATGATTATTATTATTATCATCAATTTCTGATTGCACAACAGTAGTGAATTTTTGCTGAAAAAACATAAATTTACACAGACAAAACACATTTTTTCCCCAAGTTTTTCTCCAAGTGACTCTTTGCTCAAATAGCAAAAATTTGCCAACAAATAAATTAAAAATCACTGCCTCCACATATGAGCTGAAATGGCAAATCAGGTGCATCAGCAGCGCAGGGACTTGAATTTAGGAGCAAGGTCCCAGTTAGAGCTGAATTGAGCAATAAAACACCAGTTACAGCTGCATTGAGCAATAAGAAAACCATTCCATCTTGCAAGATCATGCACCAACGCTCACACAAAAAATGCATTTTCCTTCACACTATTCCTCATACATTCCAGTTCAAAACCTGGAAATTTGGGAGCATGTTGAATCAGGTTCTGACCAGTGAGAGAGAGAGGGACAGAGATCCTTGCCCTCTGGACCTAAAGATCTTGCACCCTCTGACACTGCAAATGGATAGACATCCCAATCATCAAAGAATTGGTTTTTCAATCACAAAAGTTCTTCCTAGCTACTGATCAACTGACCCAGACTTCTCCACTTGTCAAACAGCCTTGTCACCATTGGTGTTTCTGTAATGAGCCTGAAATTTGAGAGGGTTCCATTAGAGACAATTAGCCCCAACTAGCATTTGTGGGTCAAATACAAATCTGACAAAATGCACAATTGAGGTGGATTTTCTGCAGAACATGGAATTAACGGACACTTTCTTCCAAGGTGAATGGCAGCTCCACAAGGGAATCATCTCGCTGGACTTTCAGTACAACTTGATCACCCACTTGATATCCATCCAATACTTTGGCCAACTCTGCTGAATTCATTATCTGCCACAAGACATTGCAAGATCAGGGAAAAAACTTTAGGCAAGCATCAAAAGAAACAATATTGGAAGTGGAACAGACAATTGTTAGACAAGACAGATGAGTGCAGCAAAAATCTAAGAGAAAAATTTCAACTTACAAGAGACCCTCCTACAGCCACAATGACATCGCCAAGAACAATGTTACCCGCAAGTCCTCTCCTTGTTGGCTTCAGGCCAGCTTTGGCAGCTGCACTTGTACCTGGAACCTGAAAAAGGTCCCCAAAGTACCCTCATAAAACTCATTGTGTATAAACTAGCTCCAAAATGTCCCTGCCCAGACAGACTGCCCTTACAGCGACCATCATATGCATGTGCATGACCTTCAACAGCAAGATGTGTGTGGTATCACAATGAACATCCCCATTGACTTCATCAGTCCCTGGCAATGGGTGGATGTTAATGTCAAACATTAACCAGTGTCTTGATGATGCAGACTAGGAGGAGATTTGACACTTCTTGAGTGAGGAAAAAGCTCATCCAAAACGACTCAAATCTTTTAAGGATTGAAGGCAGCCCATGACAGTAGGCAGGTTCAATCAGAAGAGAGACCTAGCTCAGCCATGTGAGAGAAAACTAGAGCTAAAACAATGAGATCCCTAACCAAAACTGAGAATTACAAGGGCTAGGATCACACAAACAGTGCTTAACAAGTGAACTTGAGGCATTGATAAGCTACAAAGTGCGGGCAACTCCAATGCCTAACTCTTGAGAAGATCGCTAAATTGAAATTATAAGCATACAAATCAAATTCTTGGTCCTATACTTGGCAAGGAACTCAGAAGCAAACTTACCTCTAGACATGAGATTAGAGAGAAACTCTGATCTTGGTAATCTGTATAGCCAAAAATTCCTATGCAAAGGAACATGTGGATAAAAGAAGCAATCCAACAAGAAATCATGAGGGGTAGAATCCCTCTCCATGGAGAAATGCATGGGAAGAGACAGAGAATAAAAATAAGAGGGAGGGATTGAACTTTGGATCTCCACACCCAATATCTAAGATGAAGAACCAAAGGTTTTGAACCTTTTCTCCATAGCATAGGAGTAGGTTTGCAAACTCTTGGAGCCTACTTGTTACTAACTTACCTTTTTAGTTATAGCTTCTAGCAAAGGAGGAATGAAGGATGCACCTCCTTTTTTCAACCTGCTGGATCACCAGCAAGATGCAACTTTCTTCTATTATTTTCCCATTTGAATCTGCAAATGGGACTCAAAAACTTTTCCAATGGGGAAGAAATTAAAGGAAGGACAACCCTCTTTGACATTGGTAGCACACAAGGGTATAGACTCAAAACAAAAATTATCAAACTTTGACAAGCTTTTGGCTTCTATTTTAGGTGTTATGTCTTCCAAAAACTGACTTGCTGGTTTGACCCACCTAATGCATCTTAAACAAAGCATTATTCGTGATAACATGGATCACACCTCTATATAAAACAGAAACAAAGGCTGGCACAAGTTTTGAGGTGCTTTTGCCAGCATCCTAGTGCCAGCAAAATTTCATATCAGAAAACAGTATAATTCGTTTATTGCGTGGCTTCTTCTTTATTTACAGGTTTTCTGAGGAAGCAGACAGAAGCTTGAAAATGATTTCACAATATCCTTTTTTATAATAGGTTTAACAAAGAAAACAAAAACCATCTCCAAACTAGAGTAAGTTTCCAATTTCTTCAATCTTTCTATGAGTACCCAGTTAAAATACAAAGAAACTGGTTTGAATTATCAATTGCAATGAATATTTCATGACATAGCATCACAAAAATCATGGAGCCTATTGAGAATAAATCTTGCCAGGAAAGGGAAACTAGAATTCAAAAATGAAAATGAGTCTAAAGCATACCCGAAAATCTAAAGACACAAGTCTAGAGAAATTGCTTGCAAGCTTGAAGAACACTCTGGAAAGAGGAACTGATTTTGCACTGATTATTGGATTCATAAGCTCTGAATTTTAAGAAACTATTTGAGGCTCAAATACTGAGTAAGTAAATCCACAGCCCCCAACTTGGCCTTCTCCCAAGCAATAGGGAAGCCTAGAATTAGCAGTATTTGTTATGAGACAAAGATCACAATACCACCACTTGCAGAGAGTAACCTGTGACAAAGCATTCCAAAAGTCCTAAGACACACTAGGACTTTACCTTTGACCAATAAAGGCCCACTGAAAATTGGAATGGACAAAAAGGGAGAAGAAGAAATGAAACTAAGACAGAAGGGAAAAGAAAAGCACAAAAAGGAGCGGGGAAAAAGAGAACCAGCAGAAAAACCCCTTGATAAAAGCCTAAGAATACTCCCAAAACTTATAGACAGGCGTCACAATAGAATGACTCTCTCAAAGGAGCTACAGTTAATGCATCCTGAGACACACAAGAGAACCTTGCATTCCATAGGAGTCTCATACAAGATATTTAGCAGCAGTAAAATGACTTTCATAAAGAAGCTACAGCTAGGCAACCCAAGATGTGCAAGAGAAGCTTACTTGTGCCAAAGAAAGTGCCATACATGATAGGGGAGAACTGAAACAAAATGACATACGCAAAAACAAAGACAAAAGCCAGACAAAACCATCAAGCCCCCCAAAAAAGGTAGAGAAGTTAGCCATCAATTAAGACATGCTTAGCTATAGAACGACTCTTTCAAATGAGATAAAGCTTAACATTCTAAGCTTTCTGGTAATAAGAATTGTCAAACAGTAATGGAGACTCATCTAAAGAAATCCACCCACCATCCCCACTGATTTTATCAGGTCTTAGCAGTTGGTGGAGGTTAAAGTCAAACATTAACCAATGTACTGGGTTTCTAGACAATGCTAGTGACAACAGGAAAACCCAGCCATCAGGCTAGCTAGCTCAACAAAACCTAAAACAAAGGAGGACCAGAAAACTGAAAAGAAAAAGCAACGCCAGCAATAAAAAAAAAGAGAAAGGAAAAGAACAAGACAAGAAATGGAAAAAACCCAAAAAAGAACAAAAACAGAGAGAAAAAGATAGAGAGCTTTGAGAGAAATCACTTTATAGGATAACTTCCGAGTGAACATGTAATGCTACAAAAGGAACCACAAAAAGTGCAGGAAGAGTTTAAATCTTACTGAGAGAACTAGAGCACCACTGCGGACGTTGAGTTGCCTGGCCACAGGCTCAGGTGCCAACTGCACATTCAGTCCAGGGCGCATTACCTACACCACCCAAAGTCAACAAGCTTGTACTTCATTGGCACATAATCAAGGATAACAATGTATGGGAAACTCAGATGTCTCATTGTGATTTCTATGATATATACCAGTGAGAGCACTTTAACAAACCTGAGAACAAATTGGTGGGAAGTTATGCTTGTGTACCAATCAGTAAGAAAATGATTAGATGACCTTCCTTGGTGATATGCCTTTGAATCTAGAACCAGAGAGTTCAGAAGGAAGCAAACCTTCCCATATACAATGAGCTGAGGAACAAGTTTAGCAACAGTGTCAATAGGAATTGCAAACCCCACACCTGCTGATGTCCCTGCAATGTTGTCAAGAGAAAGTCTTTATCAAATGACCCTCATGATCTGACTGTATTCGAGACCAAGGAACCAATTAGAAGGAAACAACTATCTTCTATACTTGGAGGAGGCAAGTAACCTGTCCGAGTAAAGATTGCTGTATTGATGCCTATTATGTTGCCTCCTGAATCCAATAGAGGGCCTCCACTGCATACAAAGTATTCACCATTAGTCCCAGACTCGAGCCCAGAGTATATCACCCTGGAACCAATCAAGAAAGGGACATTGCAAAAGTCAGATTTAAAATTCAACTTGCAGACACAGTGGGTACCAGTTTCCTAAAGCATTCTATCAAAGCTAATCAAAGGTCCCAAGAACCTGCCACACGGCCAAGTTAAAGGTCCCCCAGTCCTTGCAGGTGTGGAAAACATCACATGGTTCTAACCAAAAGGTTAGCTATTGACAGAACTCTGCTTCACAGAGATCAGTAGGAAATGTGTTGGTTGGGGAACAGGACCTCGGACACTAAATTTTCCTACCCTGGTCACATGAAGCCCTTCCTTCCTTGCCTTCCCTCTGAGATGGCACCAAACCATTGCAAGGAATAAAACACCTGTTTCCTGGATTGATGGCAGCATCAGTCTGAATACCACCTCCAATAACCACACCAGTCTGGCTCTGGATGTCTCGATTCAGTCCACTCACAACTCCAACAGTCAGGGTGTGGTCAAATCCAAATGGGTTCCCAATGGCCAAACATCGCTGCCCTACTCGAAGCCTTGATGATTGCCCTAAGTTAACCGGCCGTAGTAGCTCAATTGGAGCATTGACCTGTGTGCAAAGATGTCTCTTCAGTCAACATCATATGTATTGTTCTGTGGATCTCCACTCTAGACAGAGAAGAAAAAGAAAGAGAGCAAGACCACACACACATGCACACACAGAGTTCCTGTAAGAGAAAAAGGCACATCATACCTTCAGGACAGCAAGGTCTTTGGTTCTGTCAGCACCCACAAGTGTTGCCTCAAAGTTCTTCTGATATCTACAACAGAAATGAGATTACAGTCAGGGAGACAATGAAAGAGCAAGATGACACATATCACATAGACAAGCATCAAAGCAGCATTGTGAAGCTTACCCATCAGCACCAAGGAGGGTGACACGGGCAACCACCTTTCCAGGAGATGGATTCCTTGCTAATGAACTTCCAATCACTGCACCAAAAGAACCAGTGTAAGACCATTGAGTTGTACTGCATTTTGAGGCTTTGTCAATTAGTCAGTGAGGACAACCATACATTAGACAAAAGGGCGGGAAAGACAGACCAGAACATAAGAATCTCACCATGATAATTTGTTACAATATGGCCTTCAGCATCCCAGATAAAGCCAGATCCATTTCCTTCTGGAACCTTCAGTAGAAACCAATCACAATTCACAATATGGGTGCTGTGCCCTATGAGTGTTGTTCCTGATGTGTACTGAGACAAACTCAGACCTCCTTGGCACAGAGATCTTGGAGCAGCTTGCCAAACAAAGCTCCATACAAGCAAGGAATGAAAGGACATATATCATATCAGAGTTCAGCACACTTTTAGAAGGTTGGAAGATAGACAACTCACCTCTACCGAGCCAGTCGTGTTGACTTGTGGACGTAAGGTGACATCAAATATATTAACAACTGAGTAGGTGTTACGCTCAAACAAGTCCACAGTGCGTTCCTACCCATGCATGGCAAACATACCATCAAATCTCCCAAAGCTTACGAGGGCCTCCTGTGCATTCCTTTGTTATCTGAACAAATATCTTCATATGTACTGAGAATTTCTCCACACTCAGGATCTTAGTCAACCTGACTAGAATTGAGAGATGATCTGGTAATGAGGTAACTGAGATTTCAGATCTGAAAAACATATTAGCTAACAAGGAAAAACAGGATTTGCCAACCCTAAAGACTATACCAGAAATATTGCTTCCCCTTGTTCATTGGAAAGAATGCAGTTCCACAGTGTACAACAATACCTCAGCAGGATAGAGACTGCCTGATGGAGCAATGGGAGGAGTGACTTGTTCAATTGTTACAGGCATATCGCTAAGAGCCCTTGCTGTGTTCAGATCCCACACCCATTATAGCTTGCTGCATAGCCAAGGGTTTTGAACAAGAAAAACAGTGTCTCTATTCTCAAGAATAAAAAGGATCCTAACACAAATGGAAAGGAAAGGCTGTTCCAGGCAAAAACTTGACATCACAAAAGGGGATCAACATCTTGATGCACAAATCCTTCGCAAGTTAGGGTTAGGGTTTCAGATACCTGCAAATTCTGCTGCTGCAAAGGGTGCAGCTACAGTCCCCGCTGTTACACCCGCCCCAAATGTCCGCCTCCCAATGCCACCCCTCTCTCCCTTTCGAAACGAATTCTCCTCGCACTCTGTAGATCTGGAAAACAGGGATAGAGTGAGTGAGGCTCAGATTGTTTCAAATTGCACAATGCTTGACTATACGAATTGTCCAGCATAACATGCCGAAATCCTTGCACATCTAAGAGAAAAAAATCCACATGATCCAGAACCGAGTAAGACGCCATTCTGTCTACAAGATCCCCCCAGACCCAAAACACATTGCAATTGCAACATCTGACAGCCCCCCCACCCAACCCCAAAAAATTATAATAATATAATAGAATAAAATAATAAATAAATAACAAGCACAGGGAGTTGGCTCACGGAGAAGAACACTGTGGATCTTCGCACACTCGCTGACACTCGGCTCCCAGGCAGCGTCTTGCCCCACATGTTGTGCACGCATTACCGAAGAGCTTAAGAAAGCGACGACGAGATTTGAACATAGTGGGATTTGGGGAAGCAGAAGAAGCAGAAGAAGAAGACGAGGGCATGAAAGTGGTCCCCAGCGACAACCCATCCCGCGAGCGACAGCGAGCCGACGCGATAAGACTCGGCACGGAGATGAGGAGCGAGAGCGCCGACAGGGTATGCCCACTCAGCGACACTGGGACTTGCACCACCATCCCTTGTGAGACCGGCGGCATGTTGGGATTTGTTGTTTCTTTCAAAACGCCCCACGCACGCGCGCGCGCACACGCACACCCGAGAAACACACTCTTTGCACAAATTTACACTACAATTTTCAACCTTGAGCTCCAAACCCTAAACCACCGTTTAACACTCTTCGGTTAATTAAGTCCCCCTCTGCTTAATTAAGGGCTAATCAGCTTTGTTATTAGTTTTTAAAGCCCCCTTTTGCGCAATGGGCAATTGGCTTTATTATTTTAACTAGTGTGAACCCGGTGCATAATGCACCCGTGGCCCCCCCCCGCCGTTACTTACTTCGGACCGGAAGCAACCTCTTCTCCTGCACGGTTGTTATGAATGCTCCCCCAAACTGCTGGCTAAATGTCATCCAAAAAAAAAAAGACAAAAAAAAGAAGCAAATACGTAGCCTTAGATTTTTTTGCCCATTTTTTATTTTGTTTCTTCATTTTTGTTAATTTAAGAGAAGGGGAAAAAAAAAGAAAAAAAGAAAAAACAAAGGTCCGGACAGTTTAACTGTCACAGAAAACAA
>Ga0116227_10007994_pt1 | contig 20262 bp, 10 predicted proteins | sample S1TSphgellanicum_FD_89693 | JGI IMG/M metagenome (GOLD analysis project Ga0116227, IMG submission 89693) | Host-associated microbial communities from peat moss isolated from Minnesota, USA - S1T2_Fb - Sphagnum magellanicum MG | ecosystem: Host-associated > Plants > Peat moss > Unclassified...
AAAAAAACAGGAGACCAAACTAATTTTCTCAACTAAATTGGTCTTCTGCACAGGAGTTTCATACCCAGTTCTGGGATTTGCCTTACCTGGTGCTCTTTCACTGCTGGCTCTCATATACTTCATTAAATCAAAAAAGCCTTGTCAGAATAAGATCCTGCAAACTTATGAATTGATACCCAGTTTCATGAAACGGTACCCAATTTTGCTCACTTTATAATAACTACCCTCAAATTTGGGTATGAAACAGGGATTAGATGGGTGTAATAAAATAACTAGGGCTCAAAGACAGGGTCAGTTTTAGGATAACAAGAACTATGAAGTTCAGCTTTTTTGCTGCCTTTTTTTTTCTTCCTCTTCCATCCTGACTTTGCAGTAGAAAAAAGCTTCCTCTTCTTAGAACATTAGCCTCTCTATCTACTAATGATTGAACTGACATGAAGAAGGTCAGAGGCCCAAATCTAAAACCCAGAATTCTCATACCCAGTTCTGGATTCTAAAAAGACTGTAGTGATTTTGTGACCCATCCATCATCTTCTTCTGGTCTACAAAGTGCTCAAAGTCCCAGAAGGTGGTACCACCCTCTTTTTTGACCCAAGTCAAGCTTTTTGCCATACATGCCATTGGCCATAATAAACCAGCACTCACCAACACACCATGATGGATGGATGGATGGATGGATGGATAGATAGATGGATGGATAGATCGATGGATGGATAGATGGATGGATGGATGGATAGATAGATGGATGGATAGATCGATGGATGGATAGATCGATGGATGGATGGATGGATAGATGGATGGATGGAAAAATGGATGAATGTATGGTGTGTGGACATGATATACTATGTACGAACTACTAACCATCCACATATACCTACTTACCTACCTACCTACCTACCATTTAGTCACCACCAAATGCCTTACCTACTTACCTACCTATTTAGGAAGGGCCCATCTCCTGTTGTGCATATAACCCTAGTGTCCATTACAAGCCAAATTTTATTATAAAGTTTTTTTATGTATTATAGTCAATTTTTTAAATTCTTCATCTGGAATGTAAAAACTCTTGTAGAAAAGAAAAACTGAGTCAAATTTTTATTTTTGAAAATTTGGAAAAGACAAATTCAAAAGCAAAACCTATATAGAAGCCAAAAAAATTTTAAATTAAAAAATGTGTAGCTTAAAAAAAGAAAGATCCAAAAAGACAAAGACAAAGACAAAGACACAATAGAAAGGATGGAATCTCCTGGAATGGAAAAAAAAAGAAAAAGAGGGGGGATTTTGTTGGCTAAATTGTTTTTCAAAATGGCAAAAAGTATGTGGTAATAAATACCATGCCAGAATTGGATCACTGCCAGGAATGAAAATTACAAGGCTATTAAAAAGAAGAGATTTGGCAATGAACCTCCCTCCTCTCAAGTGGAGTTTGGGACTCATTGAAGAAGACTCATGGTCAAGCATGTGTGTTGGGACTGAGAAAAAATGGTTTAGGGTTTATGGTTTAGGGTTTAATGTCTAACCATGAGGTTGAACTGGCCTTTTCAAACATGCCTTTTTTAGGCATGGAATATGTTAAAATTTTGAAATTTCAATATAGTGGAGTTGTAGAGAACTTCAAGCTGAATGTTTTGATAATTATTATTTTGAAAAAATAAATTGGATGAGAAATGAAAAATTGTCACCATTGAAAGTTTAGATTATTTATTTATTTATTTATTTTGTTTTTGTTTCGGGCAATCCTCAAATTTGCAAGTTTTTGGAGATGCATATGAATTATGTGGGGAAAAAAAAAAAATTAAGAGTTAAAATGAATGAATAATGGATGATCAAAGTTGGTCATTCAAGAAAAGTTTTCTTGAAAACTCAAATATTTCACCATGAAAAAATATAATCTTCAAAAAATCCTCCCAAAAAAAAAATCAAAATCCTTCAAGATATTATTATAACTCTATTATAACTAATAATCTCAAGTTTCAACACAAGCCCAAAATATCATCTTTCAAAAATGCTCATATAAAAATTAACCATATTACATGGGGGCCAAAAATCCATTAAGCTACTATATACTCTATAATGAGTATCTAAACACGATATCCTTGCCTTGGTAGGCAAGGCCAACAAAACTTCTCATCCGACTTTCATATCAATAATGATCATCAATTTGGAAGGTTAAGAAAGAATTTTTCATTACTTTTTTTGGTGATACTTCATCCAAAATACATTATTGTACAAATAGCCTTTTAAAAAAATTCATTATTTTAAATATGATACTTTATCCAAAATATATTTTAGGACACACTCAGAAAAATTAAAATTAAAAAATTAAAAAAATCATTACTTTATTGAAATAGTTCATCCAAAATGTAATGTAATAATGTAGAAGGCATTTGAAAAATAATTTGGGTTGGGTATCACTTGGGTATTTTTAACTGAACCTTTTAGGGTATCACTTTTTATTGATACCCTGATTGAAACCCTGATCACTGGTTCTCACACAAGTGAAGACCAGATGGTGAGAACTTGCGCAAGGGAAAAATAAATAAATAAATAATAATAATTCAAATTTGGGTGAGATAAAACCCTTGTATTTAGGTACTATGTATCTTGGGTTACTGGTCAAAATTAGGGTTAGGGTTAGATTTGCAAGGGACGTCAATTTTCGATGCTTGTTTTCTCTTCCCTAAACTTTAAGTGTTGTGAATAAAAAGGACATGGAGCCCTTTTCTTCTTTTTTTCTTTTGTGTTCTTTTGTTCTTTGTGTTGCAAGGTTGTAATGTTTTGTGTTTATTTTTGTTTTGTTCTTATTGTCTTCTCTCCTTCCTTTAATTTTTTCTAATTTTTTTTTCCTCCTCTCTTTCCCCCTCTCTTTTTTCCTTTTCTTTTCCCCTTCCTTGACTTCTCTCTTTTGTTCCCCTTGTTGCTTTTTGCTTTCCTTTGTCATCACTCTTTTGTGCTTTGCCCTACACTCCTTTGCTCTTATTTCCTCATGTTTCACTTCGTTCCTTCGCATTTTGCCTTATTACTTTGCACATGTTTCGTGGCATTTCACCTTTTGGCTTCACGACTCATTATTCGTGTTTCATGTTGCTATTTCATGTCTCACCAGCGCATATTGAATGTTAAAGACATTAAATCTTCTCTTTAATGGTGGAAGAAACAAAAAACAGTGTTTCTTAATATTGGGTTTTTTATCTTGCTAAATTTTGAGCAATTTTGAATCATAAATTGAAATTAAAAAATGATTTTTTTGTGATTGGAATTCTTACTAACCTTCAGAGATATCATTTACAAATTAAATTTTTTTAAAAAGTAATATTTGTCAATAAAAATTAGCCTAATGATTTTAGGATCTTAGAATAGGATGTAAATTTCCATTTAACTTAATAGAATCCCTTCGAAGGAATATAGACTTAAAAAAGAAATTTGAAAATGATTGTGAAAAGGATGAAATTGTTGAAATATGAAAATAGAATAAATATATTATTGGTTAGTTGAATTGTATGTGGTGTAAACTGCCAACTAGTGTTTTGGTGGATACTTTTTTTAAAAAGATTAGTTCAGGTCCATTAAATTTATTAAAAAGAAAGTTTATAATCAAAGGGCCTTCTAGGTTTCTTAAAATCTTAGATTTATTCCCCCCACTGAATATTGTCAAATGGTTTCTCTCTAATATCATATTAGAATTCAATATGCTAAACCAGCTCTTTGATTTTTAGAAAAATGAAAACTTATGTAAAACTAGTTATTAATCAATTATAACTACAAACCTTAACCTTACCTTTAAAATATATCCCTAACCTAAACCCTAACCCCAAATTGTGACTTCTCATGTAGGAGTCAAATACTTGAGGTTGTCGATTTTTTGTAAATATGTATCTACCATGGTCACCTTAGGTGGATACCAATATTGTGAGGATATCTAGTTTGCAATGTCAAAATCCATGAGTTTAGGATTAGGTTCTTGTTACCCGGCATCAAGGTAGCACCCTTTTTGTTGAAAGGGATACAAGAATTAAACCATGGAACTAGCCTTTTGCTAGATCTAAAACCAAAACTTGAACCATATGAAAACACATTCTCAAACAAAGAGTCGAGTTTTTAATTAGGCAAGTTTAATTTTTTGTTTTTTAAAAAGTTGACAAGTGGGCTGACCTTTACATTTAAATATTAATTTTTAATTAATTGTTGAAATTCATACTCATATAATTCTTGGGTTTTAATTTGTTATTAAAAATGCCTTTGCAAATTTCGAGTGGGGCTTAATCTCATGAACATGCTTGGGCAAATGGGTTGACACAATGTAAACCCAAATCTCCAAGTCGGTAGAGTGGGTAAACATTTCTTTCCTTTCAAAATGCTTTATGCAGGCTAGAGTATCCGTTTAACTCCATCCATCCATCCATCCATCCATCACACGGTGCAATAACTTAGTCAAGATCTTATTAATTTTTTGTCATGGAAGCAATTTTATATTTCTTCAGCTCTTTTTGGAGTTAAGTTTTTTGGTTGCTTGAGCAATTATCAAAGTGGCACATGATTATTCACCTCATTATTTATCACTTTGCTTTTATAAGGATTGTGTGTGTGTGTGTGTGTGTGTGTGTTTTTGTTTGTTTGTTTGTTTGTGGCAACCAAAACCCCATTAGTTTCCATTTTGTCACTTGGAGACAGATTTTTTCCCTAGTGAAACAAGTTGTTCTACACTCTAGACCACCACCACCACTTCTCTTATGATGCGGGGCCAATGCCACATAATGTCCACATCCCTTAAAGAGCCATGTCAAATCCATAAATGCATACCCTAGTACCATGGCCACTTTGACACATGTTTTGTTGAATAATTAATTAATTTTGAGAATTTCATTTTGACAAATGATATATTCCCCAATATTTCACCAGATTCTTTATTTTCCTTCCAAAAAAATATTTCATATATTTATTTATTTATTTAATACATGAAATTTTCAACATTTCTGAAAATAATATAATTATTGTCAAACTAGTCCAGGTACTATGATATTCTGGTTTTCTAAACACCACGCAATTGTTTTCCTTTTTGTGATACCCACTGGGTATCACAAGAAAAATAAATTCCATGCCGGTCTTTACACTCAATAAAGCCCATGGCCTTTTTGGCTTTACCCCACATGAAATTTTGTTACAGTAGTGAGTTTTTTTTTTTTTTTAAATAATAGTGGCCAAAAAAAGACTTGTTGGGTTTTCCAGTTGCCAAATTTCAGAAGATTTTTTTAATTAAAAAATGGCCATAATTAAGTTCCATTCGGATAGAAAACAATACACAAAGGATAATAATTTTTCCCCTTTTTTTTTCTTTCAATGTAGTTCCAAAGCCTAACTGAGCCCACATTATTGAACTCAATGTATTTTTTTAATGGCTTCTTTTTGTAGGTTGATGATGTTGCCTTCTCATATGCAGATGTTGTTGTGCTCTTATATTCTATGCCCACAACCAAAATCTACATGAGGAGCTGAATGATTTATGTGAAAGAAAGTTCACTTATAAAACAACTTACATACAATGAACACTTTCAAACCTCAAAGAATGGGGATTGTAGGATTTAGGGTTTCAAACTCTCTTTGAGCTTGGGAAGGGGGGAATTGTATGCTAGAATGTCAAGTATTGTTGAGACTTGAGACCCCAATTAGGAAACTTTTTGGGGGGTTTTGGACATGAGAAACATGTTGAGGTCAATGAGTGATATGATTTTCAAAACATACTCAAATTGCTCACACACACACATATTCTTCCCCAATTCAACCCTTGCTAAGTCTTGTTGACAAAATATTTTTACTTAGTCTTTGGCATCCTTGGGTTTTGTTCCCCTTTTTTCTTTCCTTTTAATCTTCCCAATGTCAATTTCAACATCTAAGTTCATGTTTTTAAGCTCATCAAAAGGTTGCCCCCATTGACCCCAAGGGTGATGGTTCAATGGAAAGTCCTAGTAACACCATAACATTTTTGAAAGCCATGAATTTTCTTTTTCACAACAAAATCCCACATAAAAATAAAGCTATGGCTAAATTTAAAAATTATTGTAAAAAAAAAATTAATGTAAATTGATATCAACAAATTTGTGCCAATTTATTTTTTTGAAATAATAAGTTACAACAATTATACACTATATCATGATGTGGAAATCAATTTTGCTTGCTCAATAGAAAGATAAACCACCTTCAACCAATATTTCACTCAATTAACTATTATTTATTTATTTATTTATTTATTTATTTATACTAATATTGTTAAGAACTTCTTAAGATGCCTCTCTCTCTCTCTCTTTCTATATATATAGATTTGGTATTTTTAATTTCTTTAATGCTTCTCTTTCCTCTCCCATAAAGTGTGTTGTCTTTAAGTAAAAAATAAGGGGGGTTTATTATTGTGCCTGATTTTATGGAAGGATAGATGATTCCTTCCAATGGCCACCCACAAGGTTTGGTGGGAGTGAATAACAATTTGCTCATATAGCTTAAGAGGTGCTTTTTTTCCTTTTGGCTAATCTTATTTTAGACACAACCCAATCATTCCACCTCTAGCCATTATATTGGCTATTGAAAAAAAATTAAATTAAATGTTTTGAGTGTTGGTGTTTTACATGGACTGATTTTAGCTAAATTTTTTTAATAGGACACAAATAAAATTGGGTTTATGAAAGGAAACATTAAGGTCTCAGGTGGGCAGATTATGTCAATTTTCTTGACCACATTACATGATATAATCTTCTGGTGATGGTCACGTACTACTAGAGAGTGACCAAAAAGGTGTCCATTGTACATGAACATTTTTAAATTTTGCGGAATCGTCCACTCGAGACCATAATGTCATGGAATGGGCTTCCCCTTGTTGCATTACCTTGGCTCACCCAGGCTATGGGCTCACCTAATGCCTTACCCCAAGGTAATGGGCAGGGAAGCCTTGACCAGTCCTGGGCAGTCTTGGATTTTGTTAGTGCGGGCAGTTTCGGGCAGTTACAAATGTTTGAAATTTTTTTTTTTTAAAAAAAAAACCCAGGACCTTTTTTTTATTTAATTAACACATTTTTATTAAGGCCAAAAATAGGGAGTTATCAAAAGTTCAAAAAAATTTATGAAAACATTGTTATAGTGTACATGAAATTGAATGTTTGGCAGTCCACCTACTTGACAAATTTGGGGACAAAAAATAATAATTTAAATCATTTAAATAATTTATTAAAAATTTCCCACCCAAATAAATAAATAAATAAATAAACTCCTGGTAGGATGACTATTTTGTTTTATCCTTTTATAGTGGCCTAGGGTCAATTCCATATGGATAAAACCAATTTTTTTTTGTATATTATTATTATTATTATTATTATTTCATGATCTACTTTGGATATCCTCATCTGTGAGGCATGAAATTATTCAGATTGTAGCCTGCCATAATTATGATGGTTTTCAACACCTCGGCTTCATATTTTCATGAGAATTTGTTTTTCTATTTTTAAAAATTATTGAATGACAAAAATAAAGGTAAAATATTCAAGTTTCATTTAATGAATTTGGAGATTTTGGGGGGTGGGGGGACACTATTGAGTAGACAAAGGATTAAGGTGCATTTCGAGACTCAAAATAAGTTCCATTGTTTTAAATATGTTTTGTTTCATTAAAAATCAAGGATCGCCTATTTGTGCTAAGACTACCCTTTATCTCATATCCATTGCCCAAAATTCTACTTGTTTGTCATGTTGAGATCTCCCAAGCCACTATGCTCTTGACATCCTTGGAAAGACCTTGATGAGTATGGGTGCACCAAGATGGTTTGCTAGTGTTTAGACTTTAAACAAGTGTCATTCAATTCTAGTTTTGTTTTGTGGTCCGATTATCAAATACTTAAAATATTAGTTTGGAATTTTTAGGGAAAAATAATAATAATTGAGGATTGGCCAAAAAATGGACCCAAAAATGAAATTGCTCCCAAAACTCATTTTATACAAGTTTCAATCCTTCATTTATTTTTATTCCAATTTTTACTAAAGTTAGACATGTTGTTAATATTTATAAAAAAATTTGATTGTACATTTTTTTAATAACAATTTGGGGGTGAGGTTAGGGAATGGTGTTAGTGGTTTTAAGCATGTAGTTTGGAACATGCTTCAACTATGCATTTATTATTATTATTATTATGAGTTAGGCATGTAGTTGATATAGGTGGTCACATTTTATTAGTGGTACACTGCTAGTAACTACCAAAAAAAATAGTTTTGGATTATGCATAAATAGTTAATAGAACCAAATCCAGTTTGGAATTGGTTTAAATATTCTCAAACCTTTGACAACTCCATAAGTTTGATATGCATGCATGTTGACAAGGTGGATAGAAGCGCATGCCAAGTCATCAAGATGAATGAAAATAATTTATTTTCATTTCATCTCATTTGATTTCTCCCCATGTTTAGGGTTGAAGGTGTTTAAAGGTTTTTGGATTTATTAAAGGTGTTGGGGCTTAGGATTTGTTAAGGGTTTGAACTTTGGGGTGTTTAAGGTGTTTAAGGTTTTCTAGGGTTTAATGTTTAGGTTTTTTCAAGGTTAATTAATGTTTATGGTTTTTGTGGTTTAATGTTCAAGGTTTTTAAGGTTGAAGTTCATTGTCATTAACTTCTTGACATTTGTTTATTATGTTGATTATGCAATTGTAAAAGCTTAGGAAAATGATGTTGTTGACATATTATGAATATATCTTAAGACAATTTTGTCACAAGAGGTGGGATGACATTGTCAACGAAGCTAATTGTGTGGCCAAGCAAAGTACGATATTCGCAAAACCCTTGTTTGCGCAATATGGTTGCAAGGGTCTAGCAATGGGGGGGGATGTTAAGAACAAAGGTCATTCACCATCACATTCAAGTATTGATGGATGTCATGGATCAAAACATGATGGTTCATGGGGTGTGGAAAGGCATCATATTTGAATCATTTGCATGAATTTTTGTTCTTACTAATGAACGCACTAAATTCATCCTAAAGGATGTGTGCCTCCTAAGAGGATGGATAATTAGATTAATAGAACCGCTATAATCATATAAATAGTTCTACCATGGGGGTGGGATGACATTGTCAATGAGGTTAGTCATGTGACCAAGCAAAGTATGAATTCAAACAACCCTTGTTTGTGTAGTATGATTGCAAAGGTTTACCAATGGGGGGGATGTTAAGTGCAAAGGTCATTCATTATCACATTCAAATGTTGATGGAAGTTGTGGGTTGATACATGATGGTTCATGGGGTGTAAAGAATCATCATTTTTAAATCATTAGCATTAACTTTTGTTCTTATTAATGAATGCACCAAATCCATCACAAAGGATGTGTAACTCTTAAGAGAATGGAAAGCTAAATCTATAGAATGATGATAATCATATGGGTTGATAGACCACACAAAATTGATACATTATTCCAAGATGTCCAGCCTACGTGTGTCACAACATCTTCACACACAAAATCCATAAACATGTGAAAAAGTTTGTATTTGGATCACCATGTTGTTGGTTCATCGGAAACAACATAAATGTTAGTGGTGAGGAAGTTAATGGACAAGGCTTCTCTTGTGGTGCCAAGTTTTAGGCTATATACAGAGCTCACATGGATGGAAGTTTTGACTAGTGTGGCTATTTAATTGAAAAAAAAAAACTTTTCATTTAGTTTTTTTTGTGTGATAAGAGTCATTCAAATACCATGTTGTGTTCATCTTTATTGTCTACGACAACAATTTATTACATGCATAAGCCCAAATCTGCAAATATCTAATGTTGTCATATTGGGTTGATGCTTATCATTTTGAGGGTGAAATAGAGTCACAAATTTCCAAGGACATGTCAAATTGGCAAAAAAAACAAAAACACAATCTAAGAAAAACTTTATGCAAGGAGGTATTGAACAAATGGTTGATACATCAAAAAATGACATGGTCTTATGCATGCCAACAATTCATCTAGCACTTGTCACAAAAATTATTTCATTTGAACATGACAACATGAACGGAATTCCACAAATTTGTGTAATTGACACACAAAAAGCATATATTAGATGAAATGTACAATTGCATTATTGCTTGTGTGCTCAATGGTCACAATGTTCCCAATGTCAAACTAGGATCATCATCATCATCCCCTCCCTCCAACCCCCCTTCCCCCCAATAAAAGTGGAAAGAAAAAATGACAATCAAATTTTGAAGATGAAAGACCACTCTAGCAAGTTATGCAAGGCAGATGACAACAAGATGTGTGATTTCATGGATGGCCACAACAAGTTTGACATGAATTCAAAGTCATACGACCCATCCATTTCCCTCCTAAAATATTTCCCTTCTCACTTGAATTTTTTTCTATAACCTTTTGTTTCAATATTGAAAATAGATCGAATTCTTGATGCAAAATGGCAGTCATTAGGAGTTTGCGCAATTATGAAGAAGTGGCATGCAACATTCCTAGGCAAAGGTTGAAAAATCAATGTTGATTAGATGACGCACACACCCTTGGAAGCCTATTTGAACAAGCTTGTGTATAATATCAAGGTTTGTATGTTCTCAAGACATCAAGTTGATAATCTTTATGTTCCAATCCATTATTTCACTAGGGAGACCAATGTGGAGGAGTACATGAAGATGGTCATAAAGATCACATTCAATGGGCCAAAATCACAAACACGGTAAAATTCATTCCAAATGCCAAGTGTGGTTTACAAAAGGTTGCAAAAGTTGCATAGAGGATGTGTAAGCAACCAAAGTTGAAGAAGGTGTTGTAGGAAAGGTATTTGAACATGAAGTTTGATGCAACTAAAGAAAAAACAACACACAAACACATATGAAGTTGGAAGTGTTCAAGGAGCCAATCAAAAAGGAGAAGTTTTCCCATGGGTATGCAAGCATAGAAACCATGGTCAATAGGTTGTAGTCTTTTGAGAAGGCCACCATTGAGGTAGTGAAGTACAAACTTGTTGAACTGTTGAAGGTCAAATTCATAACAAGAATGTCCAAAAACATAAAAGTGCAAACATTTGAACAAATGGAGGGAATTTCCTTGTAGAGTCTTTCAAGGTTTGTTATCCCAAACCATTGAAAGATGAGGTGGTCCATTACAACTTTGTCATGAAATTAATTATGATGGAGGAAGTGAAATGTGGCATTGTCAAGACCATTCCTTTAGGCCATGATTGGGAAGTTTGTCCAATTCAATTGGAGAAATTTTTCATTAAATTTCTTTGTTTTGAAAAGATGTCAAGCAAAGGGGCCCAAAGTTGGAGGATGGCTAAAGGTGTTGATACCAAGGATCATCTTAATTCAAATGATCATTTTGAAGAATGTAACACATTCGATGGTAGTGATCAAACATATAAAATTACTAATTGACATGAAGTTTTATCCACTTCCTGCATTTGGCATTGATAGAAATAAAAACATTTTTATTTCACGTTGCTTACATTGCATAAATGTAAAGGACTTGTAAAATCCTAACATTGTTTTACATTGTGCACATTGCATACATTACAAAATTCTTACACTATTTTATAAGTAAGAAGGTGATATGTTTTACGACATTTTGGATGACCTAATATGAGATTCATTTCTTTCAATTATTTGTATGACTCCTTTTCTTTTTATTGTATCAAATTGTAGAGGATGCTTGAATGTGTGACATGATCAATTACAAAGAGGTGATACATTTTGCATTCATGTGTTTGCAATTTACAACACATGTTTAATATGGGACGGTTTACCAAAACCCCACTTGGTAACATGAAGGATCTTAGGGTTGGTAACCACAAATTTCAAAAAACATTATTAACTAGTTCTGATATATATGCATAGTTTTCAACTTTTGGAATTTTGTTAGTAACAAGTAGTGACTACATGGTCCTTATTTTAAGTGTTATTGTTGAAGTGCATTTCCTTGAATTTAATAAGAATGGTATTATAGTATAATTTTTTTGTAAAATCTTGGAAATTACCATTGTATTTCGAATGGGCTCATTAATGCAAATTATGACACCATCTTTTTTGCAAGAATTGTTTTTTTTAAAAAATTTCTTGGGGGTGGGGGGCGGGGGGTTGTTTTTTGGTTTTTGTGGTTTTTATTTTGATTTAGGTTCTTGCCCCAAAAGAAAGGTGCTAAAATTTGGTGATTTTGTTAAAATTAAAAACCAATGCTAATGGATTTTTGTGGGATGTTTTTGATATTTTTGAAGAAAATGCAAAGAAGTTTTGAAAAAAAATGGGGTTTTGATGAAATTTTTGGTTTTTTCCAACATAGATTTATCAATTCTGCAAAATCAAAAAATGAAAAAGCATTAATCAACAAAAATTCACGGAATGAGTAACAATGAAATAATTGTGTCTGAACACCAATGATTATTTTGTGTCAAATTTCCTTATTTTTCAAAATGTTTTAAAAAAACTTGAAATTTTTTGGAGTTTCAATGTAAAATTTGTTTTTTTCAACATAAATTCACCACTTTTGAAAAATAAAAAATATTTAAGAAAATTTTAATCAACAAAGACTTGCCGAGAAAATATTTTTTAAAAAAAATGTGTTTGTTTGTTTTTGTTGTTCAAACCAATGTTGGGCAATTTTTTTTATTTTTCAAGGAACTTTTGGTTGCAAGTATTTGTCATAATCAAAATTGAATAACCAACCAGTTTCAAGTATTTGAAAAAAAAATGAGAATAAAAAAACCATCAATTATTGGCATTTCAAGTTCTTTAAAACCCATTGGGTATCATGAAAAATATGATTATTTCCTAGTTTGTGTTTTTGGCAAGGTTGGAACCAAAGGGTAGGTCTTTCAAATTTAAACCTCCACCAATTATATGCATATATACTACACACCTAGTTTGACCTCCAGTGACGGTTTGGTCCATGATAAAAAAAGTACCCAACAATGGTTTAGGTTTAGACCAATGTTGTCCAATTACTCATGTTAATCAATTACCTTGGGTTGGGTCTAGTTCCAAGGAATGAAAAGCTATTGAAACCCAAGTCTCAATGTTGAAATTGTGTAAAAACCAAAATCATGAACATTAGAGTAACTAGGTGGGGAACTGGCTCATTGGTTCCATTTCACTACTCAAACCAAAATTGAAACCAAAATTTGGTTCCTAAATGCCACAAGAACTATAACTAGACCAATTTGTTTTTCAAAAAACTTATTTTAATTATAGTTTATGGTTAAGGATTTTTAGTTTCAGCTTAGGGTTAAAGGTTTGGGTTATGTTTTTGGTTTAAGTTGTTATTGTACTCTCATGCAAGTTCGCCATGTTTTATGTTGTTGTGTTCTTTTAATTGTTTTTGCTCACCATTACCATTGTCCTCATGATTTTCTTGTCGTGTTAATGTTAGCGTTTTTTTCATTATTGTAATTGTGTAACTCCAATTATGTTAGTGATTATGTTGGTGTTCTTGTTAATGCAATGTGCAACTCATCATTCCTTATGTAACTGACGCACTCCCAACTCCTTAAAGGACTCAAATGTGAGCCCAAGTAGCAGCGAAAGAAGGAGGAGTCGAAGCACGCTCCCTAGCTCACAACACTTTGAGGGGTAGAGGGGCGTGTTAGAGCTCCGAGATGGGACTAGGAAGAGTTGACAAGCTTCACTCACTCACACGGGCCTACACACAACCCACACAAAGTGGTTAGTGCATAGTTGGAGCACCCTTGGTGTTAGGACGAACCACGGGCAACACGGACACACAAGACTCACCACGGCCCGGACTTGGGGGAAGCCACCACCTTCCCCCTTATAGTATACTATGTGGCTGGCCACGGAGGCTACATCCAAATGGCTCTTTTTCCTAGGACTCCCGAGTGGGAGTCCCGAAATCGCGCCAAATGGGACTCTCACGATTTTGGAGCCCCATAACTTTGCGAGCAGACCTCGAATCGTAATGCGGTCTAAAGCAAAGTTGTAGCTCTCGTCGAGAGCTTTTCAACGATATGCGGCACGCCCCCTGCAACTAAGTAAATCGGGTCGATTCCTGATTTTTTGTGGTCGGGAGTCAAATTGGCAATTTGACTCCCGGCCCTTCTTTTGGTCATAACTTGTGTTTCAGATGTCCAAATGAGAAATGCGAGCCCATTTTAGACATCTACGCTCCAAGAGCTTTCCAATGATATAAAGAACGCCACAATACATTGAGGTTTGACCCCTGCAATTGCTCTCTGAAGTTTCGGGAGTCCACCAGGACTCCATCTCCCAAAGTGGGAGTTGCCTTGGGAGTCTGAGTGTTCACTCCCTCACACCCCCTCACACTTTCTTACACTCCCGGGAGTATGTGATGTGACTCCCAGGCTTCTTCTTGCCTTGATTCTCGGGCTTCCTCTTGCTTTAACTCCCAGGCTTCCTCTTGGCCCGCACCCTTGCAACCCCTTTGCCTTGGTCGCGAGCCCAAAGCTAGGGTTGCGATAGTAACCTTCAACCTCTTACTTTTGATATTATTTTCTTTTTTTCATTTTTTTTATCATCATTATTTTAATATTTTTGTTGTTGCTACATTTCTTGTTGTCATCGCTTCATCTTGTGATTTTCTTCTCATTCATTCTCATTTTGGTGAAGAAAGGAATGAAGAGGCAAATGGGGGAGCATAACAACAACGTTGGAATATGGATCTTCACTATGTAGGAGTGTTGTTGGGCACGGGTGGTGCATACGCAAAAACGTTGTTGGACATGGGTGGTGTGTCGGACCCACCATCACTGACCTGGCAAGAAAGTTATTTATTTATTTATTTATTTTGGGTCTTGTTTGGGCTTTTGTGTTTTAATGTTTTGGGGTAGCCCTTTTTGTATGGCTCCTTCTTTGCACTTTTGTGTCATAATGTTTTGAAGGTAGCCATTTTTTAATGACTCCCTCTTTGCATCCTTTATTGGTTCGATATGCCCTTGCCCCCATTACTCTAGCCTTTACATTTCAAGTTGCCTTTCCAAGCATGTCAAGAGTGTTCACCTTCATGCTAGCCTTGTTTCCCAAGCTAGCCAGGTTGTTTTGTTTTTGTAAATGTATTATCTTCCTATGTTACATCTTAGTTCTATCCCCTTTGCTTCTTGGGATTGGTTTCAAGCTTAGTTTAACTTCATTTTGGGTTGTTTGAAGCTTGTTTCACATGCCTTCATTTGTTTCATAAGATCCCTTAAGCCATCCAAGACAAGGTCGAACAAGCTTTTTACTTACCCCTTAACCGAATTGTTCAAAATCCAATCATTAGTACAAAAGTGGGGTGTAATTCATTAGCCTAAATTGCTATGGGACCTTAAAAATGAAATAAGTTCACTGCACTTTAGTGATTTCACCCTAGTTAAAATTATTTCATTATAATATCATTATGAAACATTATCTTTCATTATTAATTGACATAATTCATTATTATAATTTACCGTGGTAAATAGGTTTATTTTTATGTTGTTGTTTTAAATGCCCTATGTTACTTTATGATATACCTTATATTATTTTAAGATACCTTAGTTATTTTAACTCATACCTTAAATTATTATAAGTTATTCTAGGCTATTATAAATTATTATACCCTAAACTATTATACGATGTTATACTTTAAAATATCATAGCTAACTTATTATAAGCTTTTTATTCTCAGTTATTTTAAATTAAATTATTCAACTAACCTTAGGTTATACTTTAGGTTATTTTATTTCAACTTAATATATGTTATTTCAAATTATACTTTAAGTTATTCAAATTCATTCTACTTTATGTTATTATAAATTATTTTATCCTAAGTATAATAATTTAAAATAATATAAAATATAATGACCTAAAGTAAAATATCTTACAATAACCAATAATAACCTATGAAAAATAATTTAAAATAGATTATAATAAAATAATTGCCAACAATCTATGATAATATACCCTAAAATAATCAACAATAACTTATAATAAAATAACCACTAATAATCGTAATATAACCTAAAATAATTAATAATAACATATAGTGAAATAACCTTCAATAGCCAAAAGTAACAAATAATAACCTCACATAGTTGAAAATAATTTAAAATGAAATAGCTTAGAATAGCCAAAAATAACCTAAAGTGAAATAGCTCACAATAGCCAAAAATAGCCAAAAATAACATAAAATAGCCATAAATAATTTACACTAGTCGAAAATAGCCTAAGGTGAAATATCTTAAAATAACCAAAAGTAACATAAAATAGTTAAAAGTAATTTAGAAAAACCAAAAATAACCTAGGGTGAAATAGTTAAAAATAACCAAAAATATTTAAGAATAACCATAAATAATTATAAATAATGTAGGGTTAAATAACTTAGAAAAATGAAAAATAACCTTAAAACAGCTAAAAGTAGCTTAACATAAGTAATATTATTATATTAGCAAAAAAAAATCTTTTTATTAAACAATTTTTTTTTCAAAAGAAAGGTCATTGAAATGTTACTGAATAGTGATATTAAAAAAAAATTGTTCAAATGATTTATTTTACACTTTCAAAAGGAAATAAATGTAATTATTTACATTATTGGAAAAAAAATTAATTTAATTTTAATCATTTCATTTGGACAAAATTTCGATATTATATGAATTTTCAAAGTTTATGTTTTTGTAATGTTTAAAATGAAATATTTGATAAACAGAATGCAATGTAACACATTATAAGAACAAGTGTGGTGGTTTGATGGTAGAAATGTTTGCCTCCATCTTAAAGGTCAAAGGATCAAAGCTCACAAATGGTGTGTTTATAATCAATAATGGTAAATTGACCAAATATTCTCCTATGTAGTTTCTTAGAATAGGAGCTTACTTAGGTTGATTACATGGCCTATGTACCGAGGCTAGGTTTTTAGCCCAACATAGGTAGTGACACGTGTCAATAATTCATAAGTTGAAACTCATGAAATTATCAATAATATTAAATATTGAATAATTTAAATTTAATTGATTTCCATGTTGCTTAATTAATTATCTAGCAAGTGAAATGGTTTGATAAATTTATATTTCACTTGAAATAACCATTTTTTAGGATGTTTCATACCATAAGGCCTATCTTTAGGGTTTTCGAAATTATTCTAGGCTATTGCTATTATTGCATGTGGCGATATCCCTAAGTTAGTGACCTTAATGCTTGGGGTTAGTAGATTATTAACAATGATGAAAAACACTAAAGGTCTTTGTCCTATTGACATAGATGAGATATTTTTTCGACTTATTAGTCGCTCCATTGTCCCACAACTTAACGGGTCATTTCAATAACACCTATCCCCTCATCAGTTCGAAGTTTCAACCTTTGGAAGTTGTGAAACTATCCCTTTTGACATCAAAACCCTCTTTGACCTACAGATTGATTGGGTCGTGATGTAAGTTGATGTTGAAGATGCTTTTAATAATGTTTTTTGAACTATTATTTTTAGAAAATTACAAAATGTTAAAGGACCTTTGGTAAACATTGTCCCTTTTACTAGGTTATTTTATGGTGCTCATTCTTTTCTTTACCACCAACATGGGCAACATGAGAAGGGGGTAACCATTATCGAATCATCTTAAAGCACGAGGCAAAATGACCCCCTAGTTGGTTTTTTATTTACCCTGGCCCATTATCAAACATTCCTAAAGACCATTGCGCAAACCCCCAATTATGTCTTTCCATCCCTAGCATACAATACCCACATCGTGGGCCTTATGAATGAAATTGTTATTGCCTTTGACCACCTTTCGACCTAGTTAACCTTAATTGGGCTTAAAGGCTTAAAGTGTAAGATTTGGAGTCTAGTAGGGATCTCTTTAGGCATAGAAATTCCTTAAGGCTACATTTTGGTCGTAAATGGCTTATGCATTTTGGGTGTGCCAATGGGTCTTCAAGACTTTGTCATGCATCTTTTAGATGATGCTTTATTTTAGGAAGTGATGCATATCAATGATCTTCTTCTTTTGGAAGACGCACAAGTTACATTGAGCATTTTGTCCTCATGTGTCGTTCATTGACCTTCTTATCTCACTTAGACAATACCTTTTTTTTTTTTTTCTTTCTTGTCTTTTTTGGCTAGTTTCGATAGGAGAGTTCTACAAGTATACATGGAGACATTATGGGTCCTAGGTCATGGGAGTTTATTTAGGGCCCCTTAGCCGGGTGTTACGTCCGATTATCAATTTCTTTTGGTGATATAGGTTTTGGAGGATTAATTGTGCCCCATTTGCCTTTTTAGGGAGTTGGGCTTTGGTGGTTCAACATCTATGCTCCATTTTTCATATCTTTGATATAATTGTTTTACAAAAGTATGTTTTTTAGGTTGAAGGGGGCCCACACCTCATTTAATCATGTTTTCATGCAACTTGGGATAACCTTCCTCCTACAACTATAAAAATGCACCCTTTTTTTGAGAGTTTGGCAATTATCGATGTTTTAGGTCTATATGCATCTGTGATGGACATCCATCATGACACATCCGTTAGGTCTATTTTGGAAGATGACTCATTTTATTTTATTTTATTTTAGAACTTGCATTCGTTCTTGTTCAGGCAAAGGGGTGGGGCTATGGTTGATTATTAGGCCATCTGTATATTCATTCCACATCGCACACTCTACTTTCACCTCAACGATATGTTTTCATTTTGGTTTGATTCAACCTTCAACATCTAATCTTCACATGTGTGGGTGTGGACATGGGTTAGACATATTTGGCATGCATTTAACATGTTGTCCATTTGGAGGTCAACAAATAGCCACACATAACGCCATCAAAGATGTCATGTATGCCTTTGTTTGAGAGAGTAGGCACACTATATGGAAAAAACGGTGGTATGTCTTTATGTCAAAAATTTCATTACGAGTCGATCTTTACATGATTCATGAGGACTAGGTATGTGTTGCCAATGTATTGGTTATTGATTCAACATGGGAGACAGTGGTTACGAGTGTCATTACTTGACCAATAGGTGCAGCTACGAAATTTAGCGCCCTTACGAAGATCTGCAAATATAGAAGGCTTCATGAAAGGCACCATTTTATTCCGATGGCCATGGAGGTGCATAACACACCTGAGCGTGATATGGATCGATTCATCAAGGAGTGTGCTTGCCTTTTCCATAATAGACGATCTAGAGGTCATTTTTTTTTGTCTTTTTGCATTCAATTTTTCAGGCAATGTGTTAGTATTGATATTCAATGTGTTTTAATGTCTGCTATAAAAAAGAAGATTGCTTTGGCAAGAGATGCTTGTTCTAGACCTCCTATTACTTTTAGATCTCACAATTTGTATGCAAGTGACATTAGAAAGGTTGTGGGTCAAATAGCTTCCTACCATGAGAGGGATTAGCTCTCTCTCCCTTCTTTGGTTCCTATGGGCTACACATCCATTGGCCTTTGTTTGGCCTTCCCTTTTGTCTTCCATGTGATAGTTCTGACCATTGATTTTTTTAAAAAAAATTGTCCATTTCCTCCTAATCATCTTCTTCCTGGTCTTCTTCTTGCCTTGTTTTATTTTTCTCATTGATGTTTCAGATTTTGGAACCTAACTAGGCAGTTAGCCAGAATCTAACCTACCCTAAAACCAGGAAATTTATGAGTTTTTAGGATTTTTAAAAAAATCAGAATCAAAACCACCCATTGAATTAAAAAACTAAAACCGAGTTCCATACTTTCAAAAAAAAAAAGAAAAAAAAAGACTGAAACCTAACAGAAACCAGAATCCTTGAAAATTTGAACAACCAGAACCAGAGGTTCCTCCTAGGTTCGAGGACCAGTCAGCTACCCTAGTGCCTGAGGGTTTGGCTTCGAGGCTGGCTGTTTGGGAGTTCCAAATCCCAAGTGGACCCGCTTCTCGTCAGCAAACTGGGCAAAAAAAATGCTGGGCCAAAACCATTTTGCTGAACCAAACCGTCATGTTTTGACTTTTCTTCATCCAATTTGAATGTGCGGGGTTACATACTGAGCAACGCTGGGGATGCATTAAGGACAGTGAGCTATCATCCCGGTTGTTAGGGGGTTAGCTGGTCACCAGAGATTGGAAAACAGGAAAAAAAAACATAATAATAATAATAATTAAATATAATTAAATATTTATATATATGAATTAAAATGCCCTTCTCGAATCTACCTCGATCTATTCCAACTTAGACCTTCAGTTCTACCCTCCTACTCTTGGCTAACAATAATAGTTTATAAAATAATTTAATTTCTCAAAATAATTTTCTCCCTCCCTTTTCTTGTGGGTTAAATAGACTATTTCCTGAATTCAACAACAAAAGAAAAAAAAACACA